>Ga0070741_10001480_pt1 | contig 71285 bp, 59 predicted proteins | sample Coa_R1_4_FD_66440 | JGI IMG/M metagenome (GOLD analysis project Ga0070741, IMG submission 66440) | Surface soil microbial communities from Centralia Pennsylvania, which are recovering from an underground coalmine fire - Coalmine... | ecosystem: Environmental > Terrestrial > Soil > Unclassified ... | reverse complement strand
GTTTGTATGCGGCCGCGTGAAACACCGCCTGGACGTGTTGTTCGCGGAGCACTTCGCGGACACGGTCCCGGTCGCAGATGTCGCCGATCTCGACAACGAAGTCTAACTTTGTGAAACGGTCCTTGAGATCCAGCTCCAGCTTATAGAGTTCGCTTTCAGCCTGATCGAAAGCCACCAATCTGGCCGGATCGTACCGGGCGATCTGCCGGCACAATTCGGAGCCGATTGAACCGGCAGCGCCAGTGACCAGAATGGAACGCCCGGCAATTTTTTCTGCAATTCGCTCCTCTTCCAAGTGGACCTCCTCACGCCCCAGTAGATCAGCGATCGAAAGATCCCGAATCTGCTCGTTCAGCACGCGTCCGACCAGAAGCTCGCGGACGCCGGGCAATGTCCGGCACGGCACGCCTGCGCCCCGGCAATTCGCAATCGCTTCCTGCATCTGCCGCCGGCCGGCGGACGGCATTGCGATGATGATCTCCTCGACCTTCTGAGACTGACGGTTGAGTTTGTCGACGATGCGCGCCGCGTCACGGCCCGTGCCGAGCACCGGCACGTTCAGGAACTCGACAGAGCGCTTGAAGATGTCATCATCGAGAAAACCAACAACTTTATAGCCAAGAGAAGGGTTGGAATGAATCTCGTACAGGAGAATTTTCCCGGCAGCACCGGCTCCATATATGAGTAATCCCCTGCCGGTCCGCGATTTCAGCTCCAGGGACAAAAGCTCGCTGTACAACCGGACAGCAAAGCGAATTCCCGTAGTGCCCAGAAAACACAGCAGCAGATCGATGAGGTAAACCGATCGCGGAAAGGCTGGCCCGATCAGCAGGTTTCCGCTTAACGTGAACAGACAGGACGCAACAACGTTCGCCACCGCCACACGCGTCAAGTCGCGCACTCCTACAAAATGCCACCAACCCTTATGCAGCCTGGCGGCGAGAAATACGACCAGCTTCAAAGGGATTGCGACTGCCAGACCGGCGCGCAGAAGCTCCACTTGCGTAAATGGAACAACAAGATCGAAACGCAGTAAGAAGGCTGCCTCGAGCGCCATGAAGACTATCGCTGCATGGCACAGTGCAACAAGAATTCGACGCCGGCGGAACCACACCGACTTGCTTTTTTCGCGCATTCTCAAATCCCTCGGGCGAGGCCGACCGTTGTGGCTTTTCGTGCTTCACGCACGACACAACGAACCGCTTCGCCGACGTGCCGGACCTCGTGCTCGGTCATAGCCGGATAAAGCGGGAGAGATACGGTACGCCGATACAGTTCCAGCGCTCGCGGGCAGTGATTGCGGGGAAGCGAGGCATGCGGCGCGAAGTAAGGGTGGAGCGGAATGGGGATGAAGTGCACGCTGGCGGCTACATTCTTCCGCCGCAACTCCCGGATGAACTCATCGCGGCCGATTGAAAGCCGCCCGAGATTCAGTCGCAGCAGATATAAGTGCCAGGAATGACGTCCGTACTCGCATTCTGGCGCGGTCTCAAGCTCTGGAAGATCATTGAACATCTGCTGATAACTGCGCGCATAACGCCTGCGAATTTCGATGAATTGCTCTTGCTTGCGCAACTGGTGAATTCCGATTGCGGACTGAATGTCTGTAAGGTTGTACTTAAAACCGCACGCCACTACTTGGTAATACCAGTTGCCGTTCTCGCTGTACCGATTCCAGGCGTCCTTGGTGATTCCGTGGAGGCAAAGCGTCTTCATGTGATCGAGAAGATCCCGGCTCCGCGTGGTCACCATTCCTCCTTCTCCAGTGGTGAGATTTTTGGTGGCGTAGAAGCTGAATGCGACCGCGTCGCTAAATCCGGAGCCGATGGGAATCAGACCATAGTGAGATCCTACTGCGTGCGCGGCGTCCTCCACCACGAAAAGGCCATGCCGGCGCGCAAGGCTCCAGATTTCATCCATGCGGCAAGGCAGACCGGCAAGGTGCACGGGAATGATCGCTTTCGTCTTGGGACTTATGCGGGCGGCGATCGCATGGGGATCGATATTCCCATCGGGTCCTACATCGGCGAGAACCGGAGTAGCACCCACATGAAAAATGGTGTTGATGGTGGAGCAAAATGTCAGGGGCGTCGTGATGACCTCATCTCCCGGCCCGATATCGAGAGCCGAAAGCGCAAGATGCATTGCTGCCGTGCCCGAGCTTGTGGCCAACGCGTGGTTGGCCCCCACATAGGATGCGAACTGACGCTCGAACTCTGCCGTGCGTGGACCGGTTGTCAGCCAGCCGGAGCGCAGTACCTTACTTACCTCGCGGAGCTCCTCCTTACCGATAGACGGCCTGTGGAAAGGGATTAATCGCCTGGATTTCACAAAGCAGTTCCTTAATGCGAGTTATTCATCGATTTCGCCCGCCTGTCTCAGAAGCGAGTGCGTAAAAAGCTGGCGCGTGCGGTGGCGAGCAGTAGTTTCAGATCGCTCCAGAACGATCGGCTCTGTATATAAGTGATGTTCAGCATCAGCTTCCTCGGGAGAATTGCACGTCGATAGTACTCTTCACAATTCTTCCTTCCGGCAAGTAGTCGCTCTTCATCGCGGTAGAGCAGAGCTGCAGGATCCGTAATCCCGGGCCGGACGCCCAGAACCGCTCTCCAACGGGAATCACTTGGGTCTACAAACCTGGCAACTTCGGGACGGGGCCCCACAAGGCTCATCTCGCCCTTAACAACGTTCCACAACTGCGGCAGCTCATCAAGTTTGTAAGCTCGCAACATCCGGCCAACTCGCGTGATGCGCGGATCGTCGCTGCCGGTGATGGCGGCCCCGGCTTGATTCGCTTTCATTGATCTGAGCTTGATGATGCGAAACAGGCGTCCCCCGCGGCCAACTCGCGGCTGCAGGAAAAACGCCGGCAGGCCGTCTTCGAGGACGATAGCCAGAGCGGCGAGCAAAATCAGAGGAGCCGCAGCAATCAAGCCGGCGCCTGCCAAAGTGATGTCGACCGCGCGCTTCAAAGCGGCCGCCGGGCGATCGTGTAACTTACGTTTTCCGAATAATCCCAAGATAGTGCGTTCTTAAAAGTGGAATCTTTTCCAGAGCCAGCGCCAGCATCCAGGAAACTTCAACCACACGTCGAGCGATCGGCGGAGCCAGTAACAGGCTTTGGAGATGGACAGAGCACTCGGGAAACAACCGGAGGATTTCGCGCCGGCTTATTCCTCGCGTGCTCGGATTTGCAGGATTGCTGAAACGGAAGTCAAACCATAGAATTACGCCTGACCGTCGCACCAAACGCAGCATCTCCGCCGCCAGGGCTTGCTTGAACGTATCGTCGAGGATGGAAGTGAAAACGGTAAATTGAGAGACGATATCGAACGATGAGGATGGCCATCCCGTGTTCCGCGCGTCTCCAACCCGGAGGTCCGCTCCCGCAAGCCTTTGCCTCGCGTCCTCTAACCGGCCCGCGTCAAGATCGATGCCGGCGAGATTCCGGGCGTATGCTCCCCATTGTGCGAACTCCAGCAGCCAGGCACCCCTGCCACAGCCAATATCCACGATACTCAGATTGTCCAAAGGAAAAAGGCCTTCGCGTGCCAGCACGGCTAACGAGTGCCGGTATACCTGGCAGTGATAGTATCTGTTCACAGCGCGGCCCCAACCGTAAAAGTCGCGGGGAATCTTCCGATCGCGGCGTGCGAACTCTTCGCGGATTCGCGCAAGTTCAGCGGTTGCTCCGAATTCGGAAAATGAGGACGGAGTGCTCATCGCAACTTTTTTTGGAATCCAAACTTGCCGAGTCCGGCGAGAAAACCGGCGCCATAGGAAAAGTGGTAAATCGCGAACAAAGCCGGCAGAAAAATCGCTGCGAGTCCGGCGCGGCGAGCTTGTTTCAGAGCGGCCAGAATACACGAAGCGCCATATACCGTCCAAACCGATAGCAAAAAGGCGAGGAGCGTCCACGTGCTCGCAGATTTGAAAAGAATTGCAGCGGCCAGAACGAGCAGAAGAGTGAGTTGGGCTGCGACGAAAATACCTGGCACAATGTGCCTCCAGGCCGCGGGGCGATGGTGTTTACGGATTACTGCAACTTTCCAAAATCCGTACTCAAAGTACTGCCGGAAGAGCGAACGTACAGTTCGGCGCGGGCTGTACCAGGATACGATCTTTGCCGATTGATAGACCTTGCCGCCGGAGCGGATCAAGCGGAGGTTGAGTTCGTCGTCCTGATTACGCACCAGCGCCTCGTCAAATAACCCCAAGCGCTCAAGAGTCGATTTGTACCAGCACCCATAGAAGACGCTGTCCACGTATCCCTCATATGAGGCGTCATGAGACCGGGCGCCGCCTACTGCGAAATGAGAATGATAAGCAGCGCCGAAGAGACGCGCCCGGAAGTCGTCAGGGCGAACCCTCGGAGCTCCGCCAACGTTATCCGCGCCGGTCTCCACAAGCGCTTCTACCGAGCGTTGAATGTAATCGGACGCGTACTCGGTATGGGCGTCCATGCGGATTATGATGTCTCCACGCGCTTCTCGAATAGCGGCGTTGAGCCCCGGCGCAACGATCTTCGCCGGATTATCAATGACCCGGATCCTCGCATTTTGGCGTGAGTAGGCCGCTAGAATTTCGCGCGTGCCATCCGAGCTCATCCCATCAGCGATAACGGCCTCCCACGTGATTCGTCCCGTTTGCTGTCTCATAAGAGAATCAAGGAAAGCTGTGATGTGCCGCCGCTCGTTACGGCACGCACAGATAATCGATACACTCAAACTCATTTCTTAATTTTCTGATTCGGCTACGGGCAAATTGCAGATAACAGGCCGGAATTTTCCGTTAGCTTCTCGTGGAATCTGCTCCAATCGCTCCGTGTGAATATGAACTGCACCCAGGCGGTCGCGCAACCGCGAAAGGATTTCGCGCAGCGAATGCTCCGAAAAGTCCGGTGAGGGTATGTAGCGCAGCCGGATTTGATCGATCCGGTCCTGGATGATTTGCGCTTCCTCGACCGGCAAGCCATAAAACACGGGATTGAGCCAAAACACTCTCCGGCCATCTCGAGTGACGAGCGTGTCATTGGCGCGGCCATCCACCTTGGCGATTGCAGGTAAGTTCCGCCCACACGGGCAAGGTTGCTCTTCTTCCGGCAAGCTGCCCGCGTCGCCTACCGCATATCGGATCAGCGGCATGTCGGGGTTGAGCAATCCGGTGCATATGAGCTCGCCGGCCCGACAGGCGAACTCGCCGCTTTTGCGGTCCCGGAATTCGAGTATTCCTACTTCGGGCCAGAGGTGCATTCGCCGGTGCTCACATTCGCTGGCAGCAGCCACGGCTTCGGCCATGCCGTAGGTCTGGCGCACCGGGCAGCCGAATGCCTTCGAAATCTTCGCCTGCTGCAAATCCAGAAGAGGCTCGGCATTGGTAATTGCCACTTTCATGAGTGGAGCCGGATTCCCGAAACGGAGAATTTCACGCGCCAGGAGGTGTAAGCTGGAGCTATATCCGATCAGATACTGGATCTCATAACTCCGTATAGCCTTCAGATACGCTGCCACATACCTGGGCGATAAGTGGAAAGAAGAAAGATATAACTGCCGCATCGGAGCATTCCAGATCCAGAAAGGCGGATGCTGGCGGCGAAGCGGAGTTACAAGCTGGCCGCCGAGAATACCCCAACGATCGTGACGAGAAACACCGTTCCAGAGCCGCCATCGTGTTTCGAGCAGAGCAAACCAGTTGCGTGTGGTTGACCGGCTCCACCAGACCGGCAGGGGCGTGCCGCTAGTTCCACTGGTGTGCTCGATGCGCAGATCGCGCAAGTTACTATCTTCGCTGCGGAAAGCCTCGGGATTGCTGCGGACCGCGCGTTTCTCCAGAACCGGCCAGTTTTCCAGACGTTCCCAAGAGGCTGAATCGCCTTTTCTCCGCCTCTGAGACCAATATTCGCGGTAATATGGGACGCGTGTAGCAGCCCGGTGCAGGATGTACGCCAAGCGCTCCTCCTGCCAGGCCCTCCATCTGGCGGCGCTCCAATATTCTCTTTCGCAGGCCTCCGCGATCAGCCGCTCAGTCTCTGGACCGTAGCGCCAGGAACGCAGCCGCCGTCCGTGAAGGGAAGCCGCGAGCGATTTACCGCCTGGCGGAAGCCGATGATAAATGCGAAGAAGCAGGCTGTTCATTGCGATCGATCGCAGGGTCCACCGGACGATGGGCGGACAACAACCTGGCGAGAACCCGGGTATTCCGCCAGAGATCGAAGTGCGTTTCGGCATACTGCCGGCCGGCCATAGCTAATCGCGAGCAGAGTGCCTCGTTCCGGAGTAGCGATTCGATAGCCGCGGTAAGCGACGGCACATCACCGGGTCGAGTCAGCAAACCACATCTGCCCTGGTCCAAGAGCTCCGGAATACCGGCGATATTCGAGGCAATCACCGGAGTACCTACAGCCAGAGCTTCTTTAATAACTGTGGGGACAGCATCCAGATTTCCATCCCGCTGCCAGACCGATGCATGCACTAGTGCCGTCGCGCCGCGGATCATACAAGGCACGCGATCCGGAGCGAGCCAGCCCAGAAACCTTACCTGCGCCTCTAACCCCAGCCGCACGGCGAGTCTGCGTAGTGCTTCCGCTTCGGGACCATCTCCCACGAGTTCCACTTCTACATCCAAGCCGCGGTCTCGCACACACCGAACGGCGCGGAGCAGATCGTCAAAGCCTTTGCCTTTCGCAAGCCGGCCGACGCCGATGAGCTTCGCCTCCGGCCTGCCGCCCGGAGAAAAGGACAGCACACTCAAATCCAGGCCCAGATGATGCACGTCAATTTTCGGCGCCAGGGCCGGATAGATATCGGCGTAGTGCTCGCGGATGTATTGCCGGTTGAAATCGCAGACCACCAGAACATGCCGGGCATGAAGCATTTTTTGCCGGAGAAAGATAGCATTGCGATACAAGTCGGTTCCCGCGTGCAAGAGTATCGAGTAAGGAACGCCGGTCAGTTGATGAAATGCATACGCGCAGGCTGCCGAATAATTCCCCCAATAGGCGAGCAGGTGATCCCAACCCGTGCCGAACAGGTGATGCCAGCGAGCCGTTTTTGCCAGGCTATAAAAGCTCTTCAGCACCGGAGCGAGCCCATACCGGGCGCCCTCGGCCGCCATAGCTGCGGCGAGCGGAATCAAGCCGCGGATCTGTCTGGACCCGCACAGTCCGAGCGAAACATGATGCACCCGATGACGCGGAAGTACATCGCGGTCCAGAATTTTCGGGACCCATCGCCATAGGCCGTGGTCGAGCGGATACAGCGGGAAAACATGCACCTCAACTCCGGCTTCGATGAGGCCCCGCATGTCGCGCGCGAAGAAGGTGTTCACGCGTCCTGGAAACTGGTTGGTGAAGACAGCTAGCCGCATTGTAACAGTTGTCGGAAGCGTGGCTTCAACGGTTCCGGCGCGAGGTTGGCATACATTCCGACCAGCACCTGTTGCATACGATTGACGCTATGCTCTTTCGAGATCCATTCGCGCGCCGCGCCGCCCATGGCCTGCCGCAGTGCGGGCTGAACAGCGAGTTTCGCCATGCGGTCTGCCAGCACGCTTTCGTTTTCGAACGGTACGACGAACCCGCGTAGGCCATCTTCGACAAGGCAAGGCGCATCCCCCGCAGGTGTTGCTATCACCGGCAGGCCAGCAGCCATCGCCTCGAGCACTGCGTTGGGAGTGGCCTCGTGATCGGAGGTCAGCACCAGGAAATTCGCAGCACGCAATAACTGAGCGGCATCACCGCGGGCTCCAAAGAATTGGACGTGATCCGGGAGGAGACCGAGGCTTCGCGCCAACGCCTCCAGGGCCTGGCGCTCCGGTCCCTCACCGATCACGATGCCGCGAAGTGCGGGAACATTGGCGCGAGCCGCGGCCAAGCCACGCAGGAACCGGTCCGCGCGTTTTGCCGCCACCAGCCGGCCCACGAAGGCCGCTGTGGGGTGCGCAAGACCTGTCGAGTCGGCCCGATCCATCAACTCCACAGCATTCGGGATGTGGAATATGCGGCCCGGCTGCGCCCAGCCGGATCGCAGGATGTCTTCGGCCGCGCATCGCGAGTTCACCACCAGCGCCGCAGGAAGTCTCATGAGCCACTCTGTCCATTTGCCGTTCTGCTGCCGGCAATACTCCAGGTCGCTGCGCAAAGCGCCGATGCCGACCGCGCCTACGCACCGGGCTGCGAGCGCGGCGTAGAGATTGGCAAAAGCGTGCGTCGATTGCACGAAGTGTGGCCGGAAGCACATCAGGCGGCGCGCAACCGACACCAGCCGCATAAACGGAGGTCCGGGACGGATGAATGACACCGGAATATTGAGCCTGCGCAAAGTGGATTCATGTACGCCTCGCGCCAGGCTATAGATACGGACATCGATGCCGAGATCTCGGAGCGCGCGCGAGAGGAACAGCATTTGATTTTCGGACCCGCCGTATTCTAAGGTTCCCGTGATGACCGCTACTCGAACGCGGCCGTTTCGCGCTTCCATGCAATTCTGATCAGTGGGACTTGCGCGCCGGGTTCAGCAACACGGTCGACGCCGCGGCGACCAGCCACACCGCCTTGCCGGCGAACTCATTCCAGATAAACGCGGCGGCTAGCAGAGCGGTCGTGTAAACGCCAAGCGACAGAGCGTTGTTTTGTTTGCGGCGCCATCCGGTGGCAGCAAACGAGAACACATACGCGGCCAGCAGCAGGGTTCCGAGAACTCCGTTTTCCGCGAGAGTCTTCACCCAGGCCGAATGAGCTTGCATCGGCTGGCCCGCTGAAAACGACTCTGCCGCGATCTGGGCTGTCTCCACGGCGTATGCTCCTGTACCTGCGCCCAAGGGGTTCTTGCGAAATACATCCCAGCCCGCCGCAAATAGAGTCGACCGTCCGCTGGTGCTCTCGGCGACCGAGTACTCAGAATCGAAGAGCTTTCGCAGGCGCGTGAACGTATTCGCTTCGGATTCCGCGGAGGCGAGAACAATCAGCAGACAGCATCCTGCGAGAAACGACAACCGGAGCGCAAGGCCCCGGATGTTCCAGACCAGATACACAAGAGAAATTGCGGCAAGGAAGAATGTTCCGCGGCTGCCACTTATGAAGACCCAGATTGCATTGGTGGCCGCGAAAGCGCCCAGCGCGGCTCGAGTCTTACTGCCCTCACGCGCAAGAGGGAAGCTGATACACGCCGATAGTAGTCCGGCCAGCGGGAAGTAAGACCAGATATTAGGGTCCTTGCCTTGATTGGCTTTTGTAGCATAGAGCGCCAAGCCTCCCGCAGCGGACAGAGCACCGTTTATAAGCCCCATCCACAGCCAGGTGCGAGCGTCACTCGTGCAACGGGAAAAGCAAACAATGATGCCGAAGACGGAAACCAGCGCGAGCACGTGCTGCCTGCCGAGCTCTGGCGCAGGACTGATCAGAACTCCCAATCCCAACAGCAGGGTCAATCCCAAGAGCAGCCGCGTGTGCACGTCAATTCGGACCAGTAACAGCGGCAGAAAACCGAGAGTGGCCACGATCAGGCAGTAATTCAGCGTGTTGAACCGAAAGAATCCTCCCTTTGCGAGATACAGCCGGTTTACAGCATCAAGGGTCAACGCCATGCCAAAACCGAGCATTCCGAGACGCGGCTCGAAGAACCCGACCGCGATAGCTAACATGGAAAAAGCCGTCACAAGGGCAACCGCGCCGGCGAATCCGATTCCGATACTGACCGGCCACACCGCAATTGACGCCAGGAGAAACCAGCGGCCCCAGCGATCGGTGTCAGACAATGGCCGTGCGGCGCCGCGATCTGCGCAGCACGAATGTGGAATAGCAACGTTCATTGGAATTCCTGCGCGCAGGCAATGGTGCGCAGTTTTCCTTTCACCAGCAACATTTCCCACTGCTCCGCACACGCGTGGGCAATCTGCGTTTGCCAGCGTTCCAGTGTGTGTTCCTGCGCGAAGCGCCTGCAAGCATTTCGCAGCGCCGGCCACTGCCTTGGCTCCTGAATCGCCCGTTGCAGGGCAGCAGTTAGCGCCTCCACATTCCCCGGCGGCACGAGCCAGCCCCGCCGGCCGTCGCCGCCAATCGCGTATCGAGCTGCGCCCACATCACTAGCTATGACTGGAACACCATGCGCCATCGCATCCAGCCAGGCCTTACTGAAGCCCTCGGTCAGCGATGGCTGTACGCACAGATCTGCGCCGGCGAGATGTTCGCTAACGCCAGCCCGATTCAACTGTCCCGCGAAGTTGATCCGATCCGCGCATGCCAGGCCATCCACGAGTGCCAGCAGCCGGTTTCGCGCAGGCCCGTCTCCAACGATCGTGACCTCCGGCAGCGGGTCAAAAGACTCCCTTCTGAGACGGGCAATCGCTTCGACTAGATGCGCGACCCCCTTTTCTTCGGAGAGGCGCCCTACGTACACGAGTCTTGGGGGCCTCGAGATTTCACGGTTCAGGTCCGCGCGAATTCCGTTCAATTCTGTTTCCGATAATGCAGTTGCGAAGATCGATCGAAGTGGACGCGGGAGTTCTTCTGCCCCGGTGACAAAAACCGCGTTGCGGCCGCCAGCCACATGCCGCAGGCAGGCTTTGGTAAAACGGTTCATCCAGGTGGTTTGTGAGTTGGCTGCCCAGGAACTGCCGTAGCGCGCAATCAACCGCTTTCGCAGCGTGAGCGCAACAAAGAAAGCTAGCAGTGGAATATCACCCGGCAGCGGAACGTGCACAACGTCCGCCCGGCGGATATGACGTTTAAGAACGGACAGATAATGCGGCGCACGCATTATCACCGAAAGCTTGCGGCGGGCATTGGAGCCACGCGGTTTCGGCAACGCGATCACATTGGCATGCCCGGGCAATCGCAGGCCTCCGGAGCGAGGTTCAACCCGCACAATCAGAAGGTCCATCGAATCGAACATTGACCCTATGGCCGCCATCTGAAGTGGAAAACCTCCATCCGAGCACCAATGCCCGTCGGCATCGCGCCAGCACTCTTTGAAAGAGACGGCGCAGACCTTCATCCTGCATGCGCCTCGTCAATAATGTCTTTGGGCCGGCAGATTCGCAGGCGCCCGGCTCGGCGCAGGCTCGCTGCTGCTGCGAGAAACGCGATCAAATGTCTGGCATCCTGGGAATTTCCTGAATGCAAAGAATGCGGATGTCCATAAGCAACAACCAGTCCTCCGCGTTCGGAACACTTTTTCAGCACTGCCTGCGATGTTGGGTCAAAACCGCACGGCGTGTTTATCCTCGCGCAAGCGACGCCTTCAATGCTGTGCAACCGGCACGGGCGATCGAGGCGGCGGCGTACAAGCCGCTCAAATGCGCGCAATAGCAGCGAGCGGTAAGCTACCCGGCAGAAACCGAATCCGGCTTCACGCAGGCTGCGGCAAAGCCCGGGCAAATCCGTCCGATGCTTTCCAGCCTCGCGGCGTTCGCTCAGACTGAAAGAAAACCGCGCGGCATAATCGAACGGCTGATTATAAGGCGGCACAAATGTGAGCACGTGGTCCGAGAGGCATTGCTCGAGAGCGTTTTTACTTCGCCGCAGAATGTCCATTAAGGCTCTATGGGGTAGCCCCGGAATCCACTCATGGCGAAACGCGTGGCTGCCGATTTCGTGCCCGGCGGCATGAACCCGCCGAAGCTGCGCCGGGTCGTGGTAGGGACGGTCGCCTGCCAGCGCAGCGGCACCGACGGCTGCAAAGCAGGCCGGGATCTCAAACCGTGCGTGTATATCCAGTAATTCTTCCGTGTTCTCAAAATCGAGCCTTCCCCAGTTCTTGATTCCTCCCGCCGAACGAGATCGGTCCGCGCCCCACTGCGTGTCGTAATCCCAGAAAATGAGCAAGGTGCCGCGAGTATTAAAAGATGCAGGCGCCGAATGGAGAGGCATAACGCAAGACCGGATTCTAACGGGCAATAACCGAACAAACGCCGCTCACAAGGCCCTGCTGCTTGGCAACCATCATGCGCAGCCGGGAAAGAGCCGGCCGTCGGGAGAAGCTCAAAACATCCAAGGCAAGCTCCGTAAGCGAGTACCGGAGCAGACGAAGCGCTTTTCCCGCGCCCGCAGTGCGCAGCCAATAGCTTCTCGACAAGCTGAAACTGCCGCCATAGGCGGCCTGCTCAGGGTTGCAGCGTGACGTAGGATCGGCATGGTGGCGGAGACGCAGGTCGCCCCACAGAACGAGGCGCCAGCGGCGTCCGACAGCCATCGAGAATGCAGCATCCTCGGCACCGTATGCAGGCAGTCTTTCGTCAAAGCGCATCCCCAAAATGGCATCTCGACGGTAAATCATACAGAAGCCCGGCAACCAGCCGACCGTACGGAAACCGGAAAAAGGAGCTTCCGACGAAAGCGGCACGGTACAGCCGCAAAGACCGAGAGCTCCGGGACGGCGATCCGGATAATAACCAAGCATTCTTCGCACGCGATAGCGAAGCGAGAGTGGTGTGCCATAGTGCAGCAAGTCGTACCCCGTGAGCCCGCCGACATCCCGCATCCCAGGCTGCTCAAACGCGCGCATCACATTAGCGGCGAAATTCTCATCGACGGTCACGTCGTCATCGAGGAATGCGACGAGATTTCCGCGGGCGGCATCGAGCCCGGCGTTCCGTTGCACGGGAAGCCCTTTTCGGCTTGGGATCATGGTCAGACGCATGGCGGGCAGGGTGGAGGGCAAGGACTCTCTGCCGCCCGCGTACACGATCAACGTCTCAAAGTTCGCGCACGTCTGGCTGCTGAGTGTTTCCAGCAATTCACTGAGCGCGATCGGCCGGCAGTAGGTGCAGACAATAATGCTAAGTGTGGGAGTCATGCAGCCTTGGCGTCACGCCGCCGGAACTGCTCGCGGCATTCGCGATAGAATTCTTCGTCTTCGACTACCAGCCGGTCGAGGGAAAATCGCTGACGCACCCGCTCACAACCCGCCTGGCCGAGCGCAGAGGCGAGTCCATCGTCACGGAGCAGGCGAATGATTGCTTCCGCGATTGCTTCCGGCCGGTCCGGATCAATCAGTAATCCATTGTGCTCGGGTTCGATGAGCTCAGGCCCGCTGGCTCGCCGTGTGTAGATGGTCGGGCACCCGCATGCCATCGCTTCCAGAGGAGCGATGGCGAATGCCTCGGAATAAGAGGGGAAGACGGCCGCGCGGGCCTCATGCAACGCGCGGACCAGGGTATCGCGATCCACATGCCCGTGGAATGTCACGCTCCGGGCGACAGCGCCGTCCATTCCGGTTTCCAGGAAGGCGCGCATCGATCCGCCGCGCGGCGAAGTCCCATCCTTCCCGAATATCCGGAGCCGTGCTCCGGGGCACTCGCGAAGAACAGAAGGCCAGGCTTGAATCAGAGAAACGATTCCCTTCTTCTCCGTCAGAGTGCCGGAGTACAGCACACCGGATCGCGGCTTTGAGCCGGACGGGCACTCCGGTAGTTGTACCGGGTTGTAAAGGATTGCATCCGCCGGGGACCGCAGCCGGAAAACACGGCGAGTCTGCTGCTCCGTGTAGCGGCTGGCCGCGGCCCAGAAATCCGAACGGCGCAACGAAGCTTCTTCGAGCCACGCATTCACGCGCCGCGTTTCGCGATTCATTTCCATAGCGAAATACGCCGACGAACCGTTGGCGCGCGTGACGACAGGAACCGGCAGTTTAGGCCAACCTGCCGCCCAGCCTTGCCAGTCCGGCACTTCGATCAGATCGATCTCGCCCCTCAGAGACCAATCCTGGAGTGTGCGGAACAGCTTGTACCGGGCCCGGACCCAAGCAAACGGCGCGGCCGTTTCGCACAGCCTCCACAGACGAACTCCCTGATCCTCGGCATATTGCGGACTGCAACTGGCGCCGCTGTAGACGCCCAACACGCGAACCTCATGGCCGCGGCGGACGAGGGCTCGCCCGAGAGTTTGCGTGAGTGTTCCGATGCCCCCATGCGGCGCCGGAGGATATTCGGAACAAATGAAGCACAGTTTCATGGCTCGACGGCCTTGCTGGCGCAGAGCAAATCGCACGCCGCTATATGTCGGAGTGTTCGCAGCGCAGGTTGGCAGCCGAAGTGTCGCTTCAGCGCGTGGTGGAATCGATATACCGGCAGCGCCACAAGACGGTTTAGCCGATCATTGCAATACACGGAATGGTACGGGTTGTAGGGAGTGGCGACGACGTGTTCGGCCCCAATCTCGTTCAGCCACCGCTCGTAATCTTTTCGGGAATACGCCGTACGATAAAGCGTATCGGCGGATTGCATGGGCACACGCTCCAGGCCTTTGCGAACAACAGCGCCGAGAAAAGCCCGGATCAATCGCCACGGACAAAGCATCAACCTCGCCAGCCATTTGATATTTTCGGATCGGGCTGAAACCACGACCATAAAAAGCAGCCCGCCCGGCGTTAGCAATCGAAATGCCTCGGACAAGAGCGGCCTCGGATCTTCGAAATGCTCCAGCAATCCGATGCTGAATACACAATCGAAACTGTTCGACGGCAGGTGCGTGCTGCGCGCGTCCGCTATCACAAACTCGGGCTGCCGCAGGTTTTCGCGATCGAAGTTTTCGCGGGCCAGACGAAAGGCCGTCTCCGACAAATCCACCATTGTGACCCGGCAGTTCCGGCCGGCAAGATACATCGAGGTAGTCCCCCGGCCAGCGCCGATCTCGATATAAGATGCCGACTCGGCGCGATCACCCATTGCCGACCACAAATCCTCGAAGTAGCAGCGCTGCCAGAACTGCATCATCGTCCGCGGGGTTTCCCGAACATACAACTGCTTCTGCGCGGCAGCCAGTGTTTTCCAGTTCGTTTCCCACTCCTGTACGCTGCCCTCGGCTTGCGTCATAAGCGTACTCCGTTCGCAATGCGGGTCAATACTTCGACGATTCTGCCCGTGGACTCGCCTACCGGCACACCGAGTTCGAAATCCACGAGCCGACGCCGCGCCTCTGCGCCGTCGCAGGGGCGCCGCAGACTTTCATTGACGTACATTGCCAGCTCTGCCGGAGACTTCGCGATCTTGGCCGCGCCGAATTCGACGATGGGCCGGTAGTGCTCTTTCTGATAGTGCCAGTGCCACAAAGGCATCCCATAAGGCGGGGTGGAAGCGACATCGAATGCCACATTCACGACGGGTTTGTTCCGAATGGCGAAATCCAGGGTCATGGTCGATGCCACGTTTACGTTTACATCGGCGTGGTACGTCAGATTGGCCAGAAACTGAATGTCCTCAGCCGAAGGGACCACGTGCATCCAACCGGCGCGGCCGTTATGCAGCCACTGCGGCCGTGAATATAGCAGGCCGGGATATCTGCGCCGCACAGCATCGAAGCGAGTTCCAGCGTCGACCGGCGTGGGGCGCAGTAGAACCTGTGTGTCCTGCGGTATTTTTCCCGCAGCAACGAGGTCCAGCAGCACCTCAAGATGTTGAGGGTCCTCGGGGCAGCTCGTTGTATCTCCGCCGGAATAGCAGATGAGCTGCCGGTCAGGGTCACCGCCGATACGTTCGAAAAACTCGGCTCGGCTCCAAAGCAGTCCGTGGTCGGAATAGGAATCAAACTGAGGCGTGCCGACGATATGCACGTTAGAGCCGGATATGCCGGTGTAGAGCCGCAGCAAATCGTCTCGCATTTTCGCGCTCCACACGAGGTAATAATCGAACGCCGCTGCCATGCGGCCCTTGCTGGTCAAATTGTCCCAACTGAAGATAAACCCGGCGGTCGGTATGCCAAGCTGACGCGCCGCGAGAATGGGTCCGAGGAGCTCGAGCGGCCGCTGATCGGCGGCGAAGACCACGGACGGGCGCCATTGTTCGAAGAGGCGTTGAAACGCCGCCACTTCGGGCGCGCGTGTTGCGGTCCACCTGTGACTGGCTTCCAGCAACCGGACTCCGAGCGAGTTGGCCGCGATTCGTCCGATACTCCGGGCTATACGGTGTTTGACACGCTCGGGCAAGCGGCCTTGCGGCCGTTTCCGGAGGCGCTGCCGCATCGCAATCGTGCGCCCGTAAAATAAATGTGCGTATCCCATCGCGCAGCGTAGTAAGGAAGCAGCCGGATTTTCCGTCGGTGGAGATAATCGTTCCAAAGAAATTCCTGCGCCACTCGCGAGGTGACGCAACTCCCCGCCCTGCACGTTGTGCCATACCTTCACATCGCCGTGCTCGGAGAGCTTCGGCAAAAAGCCGCCCAGGCCGAAGTTTCTGAGACTAGGACCAGTCGGGAGTAGAACCGCAAAGGTCATCGGAATATTACGTGAGGCCTGGTTGAGGCACGCGGCGCCGGCACAGAACAGTAGAGCGGACCAGCAGCGAGAAGCTTGCGCGCTGCCCGAACGGAGCGCCACAGTCTCAAACATTTGACTGGAAGCTTCCACGGCTCTCTAGCGAACTTCAATACATAGGAGACAATCAACTCCATAGAGGGCCTGCCTGGAAACCACTTCAAATGGAAGTAAATCCAACTCGGGGACGGTTCGGGATTGAAGAGCGCTCGAATCCTGGACCTTACTTCACGGCGGCCGCCCAGCGGCTCGTGAAGGTGAAACGCTACCGCGCCCGGACAGAGACAGCAGCGGTATCCCAGCCACCAGAGCCTCAGTCCAAACTCGCGGTCTTCTCCCGGACCGCAGATGCGCTCATCAAAGCCGCCCGAATTCAGATACGCCTCTCGTGAGATCGCCATGTTGCCTGCGCCCAGTCCGATCGGCAGCGCTTCGTAGCCTGCCCATGGAGAACTCGTGAACCATTGGATTCCGCTCCAATCCGGCGGACAAGACCTCCGGCGGCCGTCGTTGCTGGGGCGCCAATCGCCATTGAGATATTCGCGCCATGCCTCGCGCTGCTCAGTCGCGCACTGAACCACATCGACCCAGGGATTAGCTTCGAGGAACTCTTCGAGCCTTTCCAGATACCCGGCCGCGGGTCGCACATCATCATCCAGCAAGAGCAGCCAATCCGTGTGCGCGCGCCGGGCTGTTTCGTTGCGGCCGGAGTTGGCGCCACGGCGATTATCCACAAAATGCCCAATGCCCTGTAAAGCGGATTGTTCCAGCAACTCAGCAAGCCTTGCTCCACAGTCGTCACTCTGATCCGCTACCAGAATCGGGATCTTCCATCCAAGTTGCTTCCTCACATAGCACAGCAACTCGAACGCTCGCTCCGGCCGGTTCCGGGTTGGTATCAGAAGCGTAAAGCGATGGGCGATAGTCATCTACTGCAGCGACCAACTGTGTCGCAGGACAAGGTGTCCGTGGAGTCGAGGCTTTGTAACTTTACCCGACCCGAAGAAATCGCTTTCCGCAACGGTGAGAGGAGCCGCGCTCGGCAGCAGGTCGGCAAGCTCACCGTTGACGAAGCACTGGATCGTAAGCTGGTACGCACTGGGAGCCAAACACAGCGACGGCACGTCGCAACGGATTACGCCCGAGGGCGGGAGTTCATCGAACGACATGCCTGCCAGAGCCGTGGAAAACGTTACCAGGGGACCTCCGAGAGCGTCGGTTACTTTGATCTCGACCAGAACATTTCGCAGGCCTCTCCCGTCCGTAGAGACATAGCCCAGTGAAAACGTGGCCGCATCTCCCGAGCGCAGGACTTCCGAGCCCTCCTGTCCGTTGCACATCGCTATGCGGGTAAAGCGCATCCGTCCGCTACCGCTGCGATCGGAGCGGCCCAGTAGATCATCCGGCGAAACGGCCGGGAGGTCCTTGAGATATATAGAAATCGCTTCGTCGGGCTGCGCATAAGCTTTTATCTGCCCATGGTCAAGGAGAAGCACTCGATTGCAGAGACAGGTGATCGTGGCCAGATTGTGACTCACCAGAAGCACCGTTCGGCCCTCTCGGGCCACCTCGCCAACCGTACCCAGGCACTTGCGCTGGAACGCCGCGTCGCCAACTGCCAGTACCTCGTCGACGAGCAGAATATCGGGCTCCAGGTGCGCGGCCACGGCAAAAGCCAGACGCAGATACATGCCCGTGGAATAGAACTTTACCGGCGTATCAATAAACTTTTCAACTTCCGCGAACGCCACCATGCGGTCGAACTTACGATCCACCACGGCGCGCCGCATGCCCAGAATGGCGCTATTGAGATAGATATTCTCGCGGCCCGTCAATTCCGGATGGAACCCGGTGCCAACTTCCAATAGCGCGCCAAGCCGGCCCCGCACTTCGGCAAATCCGGAAGTCGGCTCAGTAATTCGGGACAAAATCTTGAGGAGGGTGCTTTTGCCGGCGCCGTTATGGCCAATGATGCCGATCACTTCACCCTGAGGAATCTCCAGAGAGACGTTCTGCAAGGCCCAGACCACGCCTCGTTCGGAATCCCTGGTGGGACGCGTAAGCGCTCGCAAGCCGCGCAGGGGAGCGGCGGCAATGTCGGTTACCGCATCGCGGAGGGTGTGATAACGCAGACCCACCTCACGAATGCGGTATCGCTTCGAAAGATTTTGCGCCCGGATGGCCGTGTCAGGCACCGGCAGCCACCCCCCGTGCCGCGCATTGTTGAATCCGTCTGAACTTCTGCGCCAGAAACAATTCCGTCATCTCTGTCGATTCCCACGTACACCCCCCGATATGCGGTGTGAGAATCAAATTGTCATGCTCGCGTGCGTATTGAATCAGCGGATGCATGCGGCTATGGACCTCGTCCTCTCCCGCAAGCACATCCAGTGCGGCTCCGGCCAACCGTCCCGATTCGAGCGCATTGAGGAGCGCTTCTTGATCCACCAGCTCGCCGCGGGCGGTGTTGACAAACCAGGAGCCCGATTTCATCGCAAGGAACTGGTCGCGGCCGAAAAAGCCGCGTGTCTGTTCCGTGAGATTGACGTGCAGCGTGACGAGATCGGATTCATGAAGGAGCTGATCGAGCGATAGCGCCGCGCGATCGCGGCAGTTCGGGTCGGCAACAACGACCCGGGAACCGAACGAAGACAAAATCGGCTCAAGCAATCGGCCGATACGGCCAAAGCCGACGATGCCGACCGTCTTTCCATAGAGCTCCCGGCCTCTGAATAAATCTCTATTCCAGCCACCCTCCGCGGCATGCGCACACGCGGGCGGGATGCGCCGCAACAGGGCGAGCATGAGGGCGACGGTGTGCTCGGCAGTGGCGTGAACTCCGCGCAGAAACTCCGACTCACCCTGCAGCGAGACGACTTTGATCCCGCGCTCCTCAGCTTCGCGCACATCGATATGGTTTAGGCCGGTTGTTGCTGTGAGGATGTATCGCAGCCGCGGCGCCGCATCCAGAACTTCGCAATCAATCCGGTTGCGCAGCCGGACCCATAGCACATCGATATTTCTCAGCGCGCTGAGCAACGCCGGTCGATCCAGGTCGGCCAGCACTACCTTGCCCATACCGTGCAAGACGGCCAACGCGCTCTCTGAGAAGCCCAGCGATTCGGCAACCAAAATCTGCATCGGGCCCGGCGCCCGCAAGCGTAGCAGCATCTGCTCGGCAAGGAAGAGGTCGAACGGTGTGTCGATGTTTCGCGCGCGCTCTTCGGGTATGATCCAGGCCAGCGACCGCCGCCCTCTTAACGAGTTCTGCTCCATCAGAACGTTACGGCGGGTCAGATAAATCGATCCATCGCGGAGAAACATTTTCGGCAAGCTCTGGCGCGGCTGTCCTTCAAACTGTTCGGCAAATGGCGGGTCCGAAACGGTGCCATCCGGCGCGATGAATTTCATGCGGGCCGGATGCCGCTCGCCGACATCCGCATAAGAGATCACCGAGTCGGCGCTGCTGCGCTCCAGCAGATTAATTGCTCCATCGATGTCGTCCGGCAAGCGCAGCGGGTTGGTTGGCTGCAAAGTCAGAATGGCGTCATAACTTTCTCCCGCCTTTTCCAGCTCCGCAACTGCGTGCTGCAAGACGGGAATTGTGGGAGTGTTGTCGGCAGCGAGCTCGGCAGGCCGGCGGAATGGCACGCACAAGCCGCAGGATCTGCCCACGCCCGCGATTTCTTCGTCATCGGTCGAGAGGACGACGCGAGACAGCTTTTTCGCCGAAAGCGCCGCCTCCGCGGTCCAGGCCAGCAGCGGTTTGCCGAGCAGCGGCGCCAAATTCTTTCGAGGCAGTCCCTTTGACCCGCCGCGAGCCGTCACGATGCCTAACACGCGCATCACTTGCCCGCCGCCACTGTTGCCATAAGCTCCTGTTCCACGTAATGGAGCCGCTTCTGCCGGTAGGGATCGAGGCTCGCCAGCCTCGCCGCAATTCGTTCTGCGACGAAGCCGTCGCCATATAGTTGACTCGGCGCATACCGCCCATGCGCAACCTGAAACCTGACAGCCGGCACAATCTCATCGGAATTGGGTTCGCACATGGTGACGTGTACGTCAACCTCACGCCCCGTTTGCCGATTTCCCACAAGGACCACCGGTGTCCCAAAGTACCCCGCGTCGCGCACAAAGCTGCTGGAATTTCCAACCGCGCAGGCCGTGTTGGCCAGCACCTTCAGATAGTTCTCAGGCGGCAAATTCGTCAGCGTGCGAAGCCATGCGGGCCGCCGCTCCTGTTTGAAAATGCGGATCGATTTGCTGATATGATCCGCGCCGGCGTCGATGTTCGGCCACAAAAGAATGCACGGCAGACGCAGCCTGTCCAGCGCGGTGAGGAGCGCGTCCATCTGCCGGCGCTCATCGCCGTACTCGGTCGTGGTGGGATGAAAAATCGTGAGTAGAAACGGGCGTGTCACGTCGATTTCGGCGCCGCTACCGGCTCCATTGATAATCTCGGGCGGCAGGCTCGTATCGAGATTGCGTGCAATGTCGCTACCCGGACAGCCGATTGCCAGGATGCTTTCCGGACGCTCGCCCATTTGCACCAGGTAACGCGCGGCACGCGCTGTGCTGGGAAAGTGAAAGTGCGCAAACTTCGAAATGGCGTGGCGCGCGCTTTCATCGATGGACCCCGATACCTCGCCGCCCTGTATGTGAGCGATCGGCAGATTCATGTAAGCCGCGGCGATCGCCGCCGCCACGGTTTCATATCGATCCCCAATCAACAGCACGACGTCGGGCTTGAGCCGCTGAAATTCTCCCGCGAATTCCATCACTCCGATCCCGACCGATTTCGCCATGGAGGCCGGAGTAGAGCCTTCGAGCTCGATGTAAATCTCTCCATCCACGGGGAAGCCATCGTCTTTGACATTGCGCACTGCCAGTCCGAAACGTTCCAGCACCATAGTCCCTGCGGCGATGACCTGTAGCTCGAGGTCGGGTCGTCGGGCGATGGCCGACAGCACCGGTTTCAGGCGGCCGTAGTTGGCGCGGTCCACCAGCACCACGCAAATCTTACGAGGCTGCGGGCTGTTCAAGATCTTCCTCTGACAGAAGCATGTCGATGCCGACGTCGCGCCGCAGCCTGCGGCTGACAATTTCCGCGAGGCGGTGCGGCGGAATTCCCGTACCGGGTTTCTTTAATACGAGATCGGCCGCCGAGATCGTGTGCCCGGCAGGTAACTCTCGGGCAGCTACTAAACTTCTTCCGAAGATACTCCGGGTTTCATGAAGGGCCACTCTCTCCGCGTCCTTATCCACGGGGTGCGCCAACGCTTTCTCGAGGAAACGCACACCGGCCGCAAGCTGAGCCAATTCCTGCGTGGTCACCGAAGAGGACACGTCAGGGCCGAAGCACTCGCGCGAAAACGTCACGTGCACCTCGATCATCTCTGCGCCAAGAGCCACGGCGGCGAGGCTCGGGTAAATCGTTCCGGAGTGGTCGGAAAGTCCGGCCGCGCACTGATACCGGCTCCGAATTTGCGGAATCACGTTCAGACCGATTTTTTCCGGCGGGCAAGGATAAACACTGGTGCACTGAAACACAGCCACGGGGGCGCTCTGAGAGCGGACGAGCGCTACGGCCGCATCCAGGTCGCTCCAACCTGCCATGCCGCTTGAAAGCAGCACGGGCTTCCTTGTTTGAGCCATCCGCTCGATCATTGGCAGATTGGTGATCTCGCCTGCTCCTACTTTCCAGGCCGGCACTCCGATTCGTTCGAGCATTTCCACCGCCTGAATCGAAAAAGCGGAGGAGAGAAAAGCGAGTCCGCATTCTTGAGCGTGGGCCGCCAAGCCGGTCCATTGCGCCTCGGTGAATGCGGTCCTCTTCCAGTATTCGTATCGCCGCTCGTCCTGCAAGCTGAACCGGACCCTCCATGGCTCGGCCGGAGTGCTCTCGGCCTCGGCGATGTGCGTCTGAAATTTGACCGCGTCTGCGCCGGCCCTGGCGACGGCATCGATATAGGCATGCGCGGCGCCCAAGCTGCCGTCGTGAGCTTGCGCAATCTCGGCAATAATCAGGCAGCCTGGCTGCCCGCTACACCACGTCCGCAAACACTCTCTCCATTTTCCGGAAATAAAAGGCGCCACTCGCCAGAATTACGAGAGCCGATATCGCCGAAGTGGCGAGCATCGAACCGGGAAACTCACGAGCGCCTAGCAACGACCACCGGAACCCTTCGATGACGCCCACCATCGGATTAAGCCCGAAGAAGGTTCGCCACGGCTCCCATAGCAGGCTGCTGGGGTAAATCACGGGAGTCGCGAACATAAACAATTGAGTCAAAAACGGAACCAGGTACCGCACGTCGCGGTATTGGACGTTCACGGCCGATAACCACAGGCCGAAACCGAGAGCAGCGGCGAAGGCAACGAGCAGGAAAACGGGAGCCCAGATCACGTGAGCTGTGATGGTGACTCCGAAGAACCACATCAGAGGAATCAACATCAGAAATCCGATCGCGAAATCGACAAGACCGGAGACGATACTCGCCGCCGGAATTATCATTCGAGGGAAGTACACCTTCGTAAGAAGGTTTGCACTGCCGACCAGGCTGTTCGATGACAAGCTGAGTCCGTTGGAGAAAAAAATCCAGGGCAGCAGCCCGATGTATGAGAAGACCGGATAGGGCACTTCTTCAGAGGGCACGTGGGCCAATCTTCCAAAGAACACACTGAAAATTGCCATGCTGGAGAAGGGTTGCAGAATGGCCCACGCCGCTCCCAGCATGGTCTGTTTGTACCGCACCTTAATGTCACGCCAAGCCAGGAAATACATGAGCTCGCGAAATTCCCATATCTCCGACAGCTTGAGTGAGCTCCAGCCCGAATGGGCTTCAATGCGCAATAACGGCAGCACTTCGGCTTTTCGACTCATTCCATCTCCGCGCGCAGAGCGGAATCGATCTCGTAGCTGCCTTGCGAGTACACGCCGGGCATTGATGCCGGATCCCACGAATTCAGAACGGCGCCGAGCAAGGGCGTTCCGTCCCCGTGGAGTCTCTGCACGGCTGTCAGCGCCGCTTCGCGAGAAGTCCTGCCGGCTCGAACGACAAGAATCACACCCTCGGAAAGCCTGCTGAGCACGCGCGCGTCTGAAATTGGCAGGATGGGCGGAGTGTCCACCAGGACCATGTCGAACTCCTCTTTGAGCCGGCTTATCAGCTCTTGTAGACGCGGCGAATACAGCAATTGCGACGCGCTGAGGGGTCCAGGTCCGCTCGGCAACACGAATACGTTCGGAATTTGCGTCTTCCGGGCCAGCGCTTCTACAGGGCAGGCGGCGATTGGTTCCCGGCGTTGCAAGAGATCGCTCAAGCCCCAGTCATTCGGGAGATCAAAAAGCCGGTGCAGAGCCGGAGCGCGCATATCTCCATCCAGGAGGACAACACGCCGGCCGATTTCCGCCAAGGCAATACCAAGATTGCTGATCACGTTCGTCTTGCCCTCGCGCGCACCCGGACTGGTAATGGCCATCACCTTTGGCCGTTCCTCACGCTGGTGCGAGAACAGTATGGACGCCAGCGTCGCGCGGAACGACTCGGCGACCACGGAGGGTTTATGCTGCCACGTGACCAGCTCCACGCGATCCTCTTTACCAAAGCGCCCATTGCGTGCCGCGAGAAGACGTCTCCGCTCCAGCGCAGACAAGGGCTCGGCTTTAAATATGGGAATGGCGCCCAACTCGGGTACGTTCAGGAAAAGTTGCGCGTCACCAGGACGCCGGATACTCCGGTCCGCCAATTGTCGTCCCAGAACGACAATGGCGCCGACGAATAGTCCCGTTATGAACCCCACAGCTGTATTGAAGATCGGACGCGGCTTGAAGGGTTTGGCCGGCGGCAATGCCCGGTCCACGATCCTAATATTGTTGGCCCGCATGGCGGCCGAGATTCCCGCTTCCTTTACCTTTTGCAGCAGGTTGTCGTAGAGGCGGCGATTGCCGTCGACCTCCCGCTTCAACAGGTCGTATTGCAGGACTTGTCCCGCCTGCTCCGCCACTACCTTCACCTGCCGGTCATAAGCCTCCTCCAGCAATTTTTCTCGGCTCAGAGCGGAATCATAATCGGTATGAATACGATTCACGACCATCACCTGATCCTTTTTTAGGATCTCCTCCAGCTCGTTGATCTGCGCCTGAATGCGCTGCAGCTTCGGGTAGGCCGGAGTGAAGGTGGCGCGGAGCTCGGCATACTGGCGGCGTAGATCCGTAAGCTGTGTCCGCAGCGGATTGAGGGCGCCGTTGGTCAGCGTTTCCGGAAGATATTCCGCGGGATTCGAAGAGGCGGTTTTCCAGTTCGCCTGGCGATTGAGGCGCTCGCTTCGCGCCCGCCAGAGTTCGCCCTGGAGCTGCTTGAGGCTATCTTCCGCGGCGGTGTCTTTCTCATCCTTGAACACCAGAGCCGAAGCGTGAGCAAAATCCAGAAGCTTTCTCTCAGAGTCCTGCAACTTGAGTTTTAAATCCTGCAAAGTGCGCGTCAGCCAATCGGAGGTGCGCTGGCCGTTTTCCCACCGCCACTCCAGGTTTTGATTGACAAATTCCGTGGCCAGCACATTGGCGAATTGAGCCGCGACCAGCGGGTCCGCCGAGTCGCAAACAATGTCCAGGATGCGGCTGTCGCGCGGAGCCATCACGACCAGGCTTCCAGCAGCCTGGCTGAGCGCCCGTTGCCGCGTAATCGGCCGGCCCAAACCCAGCTTCGACAGAATCGGGTGACTGCGTACGGTCTTCGGCTCCGGCACTCCGCCGAACTCGGCTTTCCACACCTCCATCGCGCGCAGGCGCAAGGTCCGGCTCTGCAATATCCGTACTTGCGCCTGTAAGTCAATCGAGGGACTTACTGCGCTCGTGTCCCTCAGATTCAGGAACGCGTCATTCAGACCCTGGACCTCCAGCGAAGTGGCAGCTCGATAAACAGGCGTCTGAAGGCGCGCGACTGCATACCCGAGTGCGCCGCAGGCAAGCGCTACAAACGCGATCAGAAGCTTATGGCGAACCAGTGTCTGCCATGTGCGGAGGATACTGAGCCTTTCGTTTTCCGAAAAAACCTCTACGTCGATCCCATTGCTGACCAGAGGAATATCCACGGCCGATGGGCGCCGGGTGAGACACGCGTTTGTCTGATTCGGAGAACCAGCAGAAGCCATGTTGGAGAAATTCGCCTATCGGCGGTAAATGAGCAGGCCGGTTCCTATAGAGACGGCAGCTTCCGCGCTGCGGCCCATGATGGTCCTGGCCGTGCTTCCGGGGATGAACAGGATATCGTCAGCCCGCAAGGGTACGTCCGGAGCTTTACCACCCAGAATATGCTGAAGGTTCACGCGAACTTCAGTCCGATCAAGTCGACCGTTCGGGCGCCGCAATATCCGAGCATTCCTCGGAGCCGCTCCAGGCGCCAATCCTTCCGCCATTGAGAGGGCTTGTAGCGCAGAAAGCGTTTCGCGCTCCTGCAGAACGAATCCGCCTGCGCGCCGGACGTTCCCGATGACGTATATCATCTCGCCGCGCGGCACAGAGAGCACGTCACCAGGCTTCACCGTAAGATTCTGCTCCGGCGCGCCCGGTTCCACGAGTTTCTTCAGGTCGATTTGGGCAGTGCTGAAGCGGCCGCTGGGGTCGTCATGAGCGCCGGCGATCGGAATCCGTCCGTGTTCAATGGCTCGGGTAACACTGAGGCTGTAACCCGCATCCTGACGAACGCCTCCAGCCTGCGCCAGCGCTTGAGCCATGGTCTTCGCGCTATTCAAAATCTGGACGCCTGGCGTGTTCACGGCGCCAATTACCGAAATCTGCTGGCTACGGTAGTCGGAAACATTGACGCTGACATGAGGGTTCATTACCCATGTCCGCAGCGCCGCCGTGACATCTTTCTCAAATTGCTCGACCGTGCGTCCTCCAGCGCGAACACTACCCAACAACGGAAGGGTCACAAATCCGTTCGCATCGATGCGCACGGGCTTGTTGATAATCTCTTCCGGTTCACTACCGATCATGGTCACCTGGTCGCCTACGCCAAGCACATAGCCCTTCTCATACTTCGTAAATACTTTCCCGCCTTCCCGTGGCGGCTGTGCGAGCACGGATACTGCGGTGAATAGCAGGCCCGCTAGTAACGTCGGAAAGCGACCTAGTCTGGAACTTACTGGGTCATGCCCACCTCGGCCCTCGCTGATCGTCTGCGCTACCCCGAAGGTCGCATAGACCGGCACAATCGGCTCGACACAGTTCCGATCGATTTCCAGGGATACCGATCGCTGCAGCAAGCTGACCGACAATACGATGCGGTCACATCCTCTGGCGCTAAGCAGCACGCCCTCCACGCCAGCGAGCGCACCCTCAACAATTCGCACTCGTTCACCGACCTGCACAAATCTGCAGGGCTGCGCCGGGATTCCCGAGCGCACGGCCGTCTGGAGAGCAGCGATTTCCGCATCATCGACTGGAACAGCCACGCGGCCTACACCGACGATCCCTAATACACCCGGCGTGGTCAGGATCGGCAGGCGTTTTTGCACATCGAACCGGCCGAACAGATACCCGGGAAAAAGCGGCAGCTCCACCTTGGCCTGATCGGACCAATGCCGGCGCGCCGTATAGGAAGGCAGAAACTGTTCGTAGCCTTTGCCCGCAAGGCCGGCGGCGACCGTCTTCTCGTGGCGCGGCTTAGTTCGAATGGCAAACCAACTTAAACTGTCCATCGTCTTTGGGAAGTAATTTGCAATCCCCAGATGCTGTAGGTGGTTTATCTAATGTTTGGACGAGCTACCGCCATCTCAATAGTTTCTCTGCTCTGTCACAAGCCCCGTGTACAGATACAACCTGTACTCATGCACTAGTGACTTGTGAATATAAAGTATTACAGGACCGCCCGATCTTGCCCTTCAGCCTTGGCTTTCGTGGCTTTTACACACCGGCGCCTTGGTAATAATTTCACTACTACTATCTTGGTTGGGTAATTAGCCGATCAAAGAAGGCTACCGCCATCTGGCTCATTTGTGGCGTTTTCTCTTAGAGCCAATGACGGGAACAACTATACCTTCTATCCCTAGCAGCGGCAAATTTATTATTCTTATACCATAACCAACCCGAATTAATATTCTGAATGCACGATCTTACCGTCAGATAAGGTACTTAAAACACAAGCCAGTAAGCACAGGATGGCTTATTTCCAACTTACTAAGATCGGGCCGAACGATATTAGGCCGTATTGACAAGAGTACACTCAGTAGCGAATCCTTAATCAGGGTATTGGCAATGCGTATCGTAATAACTGGCGGCGCGGGCTTCATCGGCAGTCACTTGGTGGACCGGCTACTTAAAGCCAGAGTGGGTGAAATCATCGTCTTGGACAATTTCGCAAAGGGTACTACTGATAACCTGCGGTTTTTGACGGGCGAGGTAACAGTTTTCCAAAGCGACATATGTCACGCCCCGCTGGACCGAATTCTGCGTAACGTCGACCTTGTTTACCACTTAGCTGGCGTTACAAACGTTCGTACAGCGATGGCCGACCCTGCCGCTTGTTTGTCGAATAATGTATCAGGTACTGTAAATGTCTTGCATGCGGCGTACCGCGTCGGCGTCCGCCACATTGTCTTGGCTTCATCGCGTGAAGTATATGGAGATGCTCAGAGTCTCCCGGTCTGCGAGGATGCGCCTTTGAACCCGAAAAATGTGTATGGCGCGAGCAAGGTTGCAGCAGAATACTGCTGTATGGGCTCGGCAGTTCCAAAGACTATAGTACGCATAGCAAATGTGTACGGAACGCGGGATTGCGGCCGCGTCGTGCCGATGTTCATTGAGAACGCATTGGCCGATCGCCCGCTCATGATCTTTGGCGGCGATCAAATCGTCGATTTCATTAAAGTAGAGTGTGTAGCAGAGGCCTTACTTAGGGCCGGGCTCGGTCCACCGCAAAACGGCCCCGTGAACATCGGGAGCGGACACGGCATTACGATTGAAGCGCTCGCCCGGCGGATCGTAGAGCTGACGCGATCGCGATCTCGACTCCACTTTTTACCTCAGAATGCCGCGGAGGTGACGCGATTCGTCGCCAACACTTCGAGGGCGTCATTGTCGCTCGGTTTGCCCGCAATCGCAGATCCATTGGATGGCTTGCCCGAGGTAATCGAGTTCATACGAGAGAAAAGGGCCGCTCGTATGAGAGCCGAGTTTCTATCGTTCAGCCCGGAAGCCGCGCCGCAAGCAGACTCACCGGCCCGTCACGACTGATACGATTCCGCGCTGGCCGCCGGCTCGAGAACAGCGTCGCTCACGGTTCCAACTCGGATACCTTGATCCCGAGCGTACTTCAGAATCAGCTCCAAAGCCCCAATCGTCTGCCCGATGTCGGGAGCAGCTTGAAGACCCCGTCCATCATGTAAGCAGATGATGCTGCCGGAGCTTAGCGAGGCCGTAACCTGCTTCGCGATCGCATCGGCCGGATCCTTCCAATCCGATCCGCCGTGGGTCCAAAGCACCCGCGTCAGGCTTAGCTCTTTCTGCGCAGCCGCCATTCCGAACCACTTCAGACCGAATGGCGGACGAAACCATCGCGGGCGGACGCCCACCGCGCTTTCAATGACCATTTGCGTGCGCTGCAGCTCGGACCGGATGAATTCCGCGGACCGAAAGTGGAAGTTCGGATGAGAATAGCTGTGATTCCCTACTTCGTGTCCGCAGCGGGATATTTCCGACGCAACGGTACGGAGACGCCCGACATTGAAGCCGCACAGAAAAAACGTTGCGCGCACGCCGAAAGCGCTCAAAACATCCAGTACGCGAAGGCTGCTTTCGCTCGGTCCATCGTCAAAGGTGAGCGCAACCGGGCCGCCCGGACGTCCGTTGCGCAGCGACTGGCCAAATAACTTCGCAGGATCGCGGCCGGTGCTGCGCAGAAGGAGCCCAACACCTGCGCACACAATTGCACCACTTACTCGTCGGACCATGCGCTCTACTATAGCGCCCCGCGCCCGTTCAGCGAATTCGAAATTTACATGTCGGTTGTAATGATCACTCACCCCACTGCACTACCCATCCGACGAGTCGCGCCGCTCACCTGCAACGCCAAGGCGCGGGTTAATCCTGGAGCATCAGCGAACCGCACAAACAGGCAGCCCCGTGCCGGCTGCGTGGATGACATCTGAAAAAGATCGAGTGATGAGGAACATATAACCGGATGACACGTGCAACACTCATTCTGCTCTTTGCTGCTGCAGCCATTTTCCCGCAGGATGCAATTCCCTTCGCGCAGGCTGGCGGACCTGCAAGTTACAAGATCCGCGCCGGAGATCAGCTCGACATCAAACTGTACTACCACCCCGAGCTCAACGAATCCATAGTTGTCCGGCCGGATGGCCGAATTTCACTGCAGATCGCAGGAGAAGTGAGCGCCGACGGCCTGACGCCGCGAATGCTGGAAGAGACGCTTCAGAACCTCTACGCGAAAGAGCTGAAGCGTGCCGACGTCACCGTGATTGTCCGCAGCTTTTCCGCTTACCGGGTGTTTGTCGACGGTGAAGTCGGCAGGCCCGGTGCAGTAAATCTGCCCACGAAAATGACGCTGGCCCAGGTCCTTGCCGAAGCCGGGGGCATTAAGGAAACGGGGCGAACAAAAGACATATTGGTGATTCGCCGTGATCAGGACGGCAAACCATCGGTCTTGCGCGCTGAGGCTTTCCATCGGGAAAGCTCCTCGCCGGATGAATTGGCTCTGCAGCCGTGGGACATCGTCTATGTCCCTAGAAGCCGGATTGCCAACGTAAATCGCTGGGTCGATCTCTATATCCGAAAAAATATCCCGATTACTTTCGGGTTGCTGTCGAACGGATTTCTACCTTAGGGAAGCAGACGTGCATACTTCGGTCATTCTCGAGCAGGCAATCAGTCCAAAGATACGGCTCGAACCATGGGCCATGCCGGAGCATATACGCGACCGCTTCCGAGCACTGCGAGCTTTCCTCACCGCATCCATGAGAGAAAGCCAGGTGGTCGCGGTCACGAGCCCATCGCGCGGCGAAGGTGTGAGTTGGGTTTGTTCAAGACTGGCGTGCGCACTGGCCGAAAGCGGCCGGCCAACCGTGCTTGTCGATGCGCATGCGGCGCATCCTACGCAGGCAGGCTTATTCGGCATTGCACGCAAGAAAGCAACACCCGCGGAAGACTTCAGGAAATGGCAGGTCGCACCGAAGTTAATCATTGCGGAGGCGGATCCGGAGGGCGGGCTGGAGTCCCTTCGTTCAACTATTTCGCGTTTAGCCTTTCCAGGCCGCACGGTGTTGATCGACTGCCCGCCTCTTACCGCCGGGGCGATGGCTGTGGAACTCGGGGCGGTGGTGGATGGAGTGCTGCTGGTCGTGGAAGCGGGGAATCAGGATCGCGACGTAGTAGCGCAAACAGTCCTCCAAGTACAACGAGCCGGTCTGCGTGTCATGGGCGCGGTCCTGAACAAGCGGCGGCAGTACATTCCTCGTCTGCTGAACCGGAGCCTTTAGCGAATCGGACATGACGACACCAATTTCAATTGCCCAAACTGGAATCCGGCCAGCCGGCAGTCTGCGTCTTTTCGCGCCCTTTGCCGCCGGAATTTTGTTCGCTGCGGTGCTGTGCCTGGGAGTGGGGATAGACGGCCCCACGAAGAAACTGCTTCTCGGCGCGCTCGGCGCCGCTGCTTTGGCGCCTGTTGTTGCGTGGATTCCGGGGCTCCTGCAGAGTTCTCTTCTTTTTGCTCTCGCGGCTACACTTTCCATCAGCATCAAAAAACATCTGGTGTTCGTGAAAGGGCATCTGGGCGGTGCTATCGGCCTCAGGATCTCCATTACGGAAGTTCTCATGTGTGCCCTGCTCGTCGCGGCAGTGGCCGGCCTGGCATCGATACGGCGGCGAATCCGGGTCGATCGCACGATCGCGACGGCATTTGCCGCCTACTTCGTGTTCGCAACTCTTTCGGTGCTCGGAGCCGCCGACGTACAGCTCGCTTTCTATGAATGGACCGCATTGATTCAAGCCTTTCTGGTGTTCATCTTTCTCGAGAACTGGCTGGATCGTCCGGCGCGGCTGAGAGTATTTGCAGCGGGTTTGCTGGCGGGCCTGATTATTCAGTCGGCGGTGACAATCATTCAACAAAAGAAGCCGGGCATGCTCCAGCTTGCTTTTCTCGGCGCAGCCGATGACCAGGAAGACAGAATTATTAACGGACGGGTTGCTCTGCCCGATGTGGACACCGGAACAACGTTCGTCGAAGGCGAGGTCACCCATCGGCCGACAGGGCTGCTGATTCATCCGAACGTCCTCGCGCTATATCTCGTTCTGTCAATCCCCGTGGCCGCCGCCGCATGGCTGTATCTGGGCGGTTGGCATTTTCAGCTCCTGTCCTTGTGCGCGCTCGCGCTCGGCCTGATTGCCATCTATATGTCACTGTCTCGCAGCGGCTGGGCCGGACTGGCCGGCGCATTGGCTTTAGGCGGATATTTCTTGAGGCGGCGCGGAAAACTGAGGATCTCCGGATTGAAGCGAGTTCTGATGGCCGGTGCAATGGCGGGGCTGCTCGTGTTTTTGGGATTGCGGGCCGACCGGATTTACTCGCGATGGAAGGACACGGCAGGTGAAGCGCTTGATTTTCGCCGCGACCTGACGGTTATCGCCTGGAATATGATCGCGCAGCATCCCCTGATGGGAGTCGGTTTGAATTCTTTCGTTTCCGTATCCAACCGGTATGACGAGGCAGGCATGACGCGGCTGAAGGCATTTCCCGTGCACAACATTTTTCTGCTGGAAACGAGTGAGACCGGCCTGCCGGGTGGAATCGCCTTCATAGCGTTGGCCGGACTAATGTTCGCCCGCTGCCTTCGCGCGGCCCGGAGCTGCCGAACTTCCGCATCGCACGCATTGGCGGTGCTCACCACCACGGGTATTTTCGGGTTCTGGATCGGGGAGCTGTCCAATTTCGTCTACCGGGTACCCATCATCACATCCCTGATATGGGCGCACTGTGCATTCATACTGGCGATCGGCCGGATATGCGGTCCGCCCGAGGCCCCTAAGGAGGAGTCATGACGGTTTCGGTCGTGGTCCCGACTTACAACCGGGCGGAGTTGCTGGAGCGAACGATTCCTGCTCTTGCGAACCAGGCAACCAACGGTGTTTCCTACGATGTCCATTTTGTCGACGACGGTTCAAGAGACGGATCCAGCGAACTGCTCGAGAAAGCCTCGATCCGTTATGCGGACCGGATTCACTGCCATTTTCTACCGCACTCGGGAGGGCCGTCGGCCCCCAGAAATCATGGAATCCGAAACTGTTCGGGCGAACTTCTGATCCTGCTGGACGACGATATCATCCCTGATTCTGACTTCGTTCTCCGGCATTGGGAATTTCATCAGCGGACTCCGGACAACCGGGCGGTGGCGATCGGCGAGTTATACATGTCGCCGGATGTCCGGCGCGACCCGATGTCGCTGTTCTTCGATTTTCCCTACGGCGAGCTTCGTAAACAGCGAAATCCGGGCTACCTGTTCTTTTGGTCAGGAAACATTTCTCTAAAGCGCTGTTTCATGCTGCAGCACGGCATGTTCCGCGACGACGGGTCCCTTCCGCTGCTCGAAGATATGGAGTGCGGATACCGCTTGGCGCAGCAAGGGATGCGTCTGCACTTCCACCCCGCGGCCCGGGGACTGCACGTCCACAAGATGCAGAACTCGTGGGTGGCGGCGAAAGGATACAGCACCGGCCGCGCCCAGTACGCGCTGACGCAGATTGTGCCTGATGTCGCAGTGAAGTCCCGGTTCGGAGTGCTCTCACGCGACTTGCCCTTGCCGCTCCTCGCCTGGCGGCTGTTGCGCAGAGCGGCATTTCGCTGTATTGACAATCCGTTGACGATCGCAATGCTGCGCGCAATGGGCGCGAAACGGCCCGTCCGCTCGAAGCTGAGCGACTTTTACTACTACCTCATCTTCCGGAGGAACATGTTGCAGGGCTATCGAGACGCGGAGCGGGGCTTGGGGCATTCCAGAGCGCGGCAAACTGCCGAGCTGCAAAGCGAGGCGAGAGCACTATGACTGCGGGCCTGAAACGGTGCATGAAGGACGCCCTGGCCGGGGTAACAGCACGCCTGTTGCCGGTGGGATTGATGCGTGACAAGCGCTACTTCGATCTCTGGCAGCAACGCGGTTTCCACGTGACGGTCAACCACTTCTACGAGCCCGTCCCCGATACCCGCCTGCTCGCAAGCGATATGTTTGGACGCGAGCGCATGCCTGCCGGAATCGACATGAATGAGGACCGGCAGCTTGCTTTGCTCGAAGATTTCGCCCGCCGGTTTCGGCTCGAATACGATCAATTCCCCGAGCGGCTCCGATCCGGTAATGGCTTTTATCTCCGCAACAACGCTTTCGAGGAAGTAGACGCCGAGATCCTGTATTGCATGGTCCGCTCGGCCAGGCCGAAGCGCATCATTGAGATCGGCTCGGGCTTTTCGACAATGTTGATGGCCCAGGCGATCGAGCAGAATTCGCGCGGCGGAGGCCACGCTTGCCGACTGACATCGATCGATCCTTTTCCAAACAAACTCCTGTGCGCAAACGCGGGATGCACAAACTTGATCAGAAAGCCCGTGCAGAAGGTCGATCCTGCCCTCTTTGAGCTGCTCGGGGAAAACGATTTGCTATTCATCGACTCTTCCCACGTTTTGAAGATCGGGAGCGATGTCCATTTCGAGTTTTTGGAAATTCTGCCACGGCTGCGCCCCGGCGTGCTCGTGCACATACACGACATTTTCATTCCGCGTGAGTACCCCGAGCAATGGATCCGGAACAACCGGTGGTTCTGGTCAGAGCAATACCTGCTGGAGGCGTTCCTGGCTTTTAACCGGGCATTCGAAGTAGTCTGGGCCGGCCGTTACATGCATCTGCGACACTCTCAGGCGCTCGGCGCGGCGTTTCGCTCCTACCAGCCCGCGAACGGGCTGAGCGAACGCTCATGGCCCGCGAGTTTCTGGATACGGAGAGTTTGCTGAAATGAATGCGTCTGTCCGGCGGAGGTCGCTTGTGGAGGCGCTCCGCCTGTTTGACTTAGCGGCATTTTCGGGTGCAGCTTTCGTCGCGCGCGGCGCCTCGAATCTTACCCAGAAGGCGATTCACGCGCCGGACGTCGTGATGCTCTTCTGCTGTCTCGCGGCATGGAGCATGATTTGTGTGGGATGCGGTCTCTACCATTCCCGGCGCATGTCCGGCATGCTTCAGGACGTCAGAGACATCGTCAATGCCTGTATGCTCGCGGGTGCCGCGATGCTGGCGATCGCACGCGCGTGGTCTTCACCATTGGCGGCGCCGGCTCCGATGTTGATCTTTCTGGGATCTTCCTCCACTACCCTGATCGGCGGACGGCTCCTGATCAAAGCCGGGCTGCACCGTGTCCGCGCCGCCGGCCGTAACTTGCGATATGTCCTGATTGCCGGTGCGAACCAACGCAGCCTGGAGCTGGCCAAAGCGCTTGAAGACAGGCCTGAGCTCGGCTATCGCGTGCAGGGCTTCGCGGATGTGTTCTGGGATGGCGCAAAAGAAGCTGTCCGCCGCGGGTACCGCATCGTATCTTCTCTCGAAGATCTGGGCTCATATATTGGGCAAACCGTTGTCGATGAAGTATTGGTTTGCCTTCCGATTCAGTCGATGTATCGGAACATCTGCAGCATCGCTTCCGCATGCGCGGAGCAAGGCATCCCCGTGCGTATCGTTGCCGATTTTTTCAATCCCGCGATCGCAGTGAACCGATCGGATCAGTTTGAAGGAACACCAATCCTCGCGCTCGGTACACGGCGAATCGACGGCTGGTCGGCGTTGGCCAAAACTGCCTTCGATCGCATTGCCGCCTTTCTGCTGATCGTGTGGTTTTCTCCTCTGATGGCGGCAATCGCCGTTGCCATCAAACTGACGTCGAGAGGCCCGGTAATTTTCCGCCAGAAGCGCCTCGGCCTCAATAAGCGGCCGTTCGAGATCTATAAGTTCCGCACCATGGTCGTGGATGCCGAGCAGAAAATGGCGCAGGTCGAAAAGCTCAACGAGATGAATGGGCCCGTATTTAAAGTCCAGAACGATCCGCGCGTGACTCCGCTGGGCCGTGTGTTGCGGCGGCTGAGTCTCGATGAGCTGCCGCAGCTATTTAATGTGCTGATTGGCGATATGAGCCTGGTCGGCCCCCGGCCTTTGCCGCTGCGCGATTACGCCGGATTCAGCACCGGATGGCACCGCAGGCGCTTGAGCGTGCGTCCCGGCATTAGTTGCCTGTGGCAGGTAGAGGGCCGGAATACGATCCCCTTTGATCGCTGGATGGAGCTCGACCGCCACTACATTGATCACTGGTCCTTTTGGCTTGATCTGAAAATCCTCTGGAAGACGGTACTTGTCGTCCTCATGCGCAAAGGTGCTTGCTGAGAAAACCATGCCCGATCTTGAGTCCAATCTACCGGTAATTTCACTCGATGACGCCCTCGCGGTTCTGTTCCGGAGGAAACTATCGATCCTGATGGTCTACACCTCAGTCGTGCTGGCCTCAGCGGCGTACTGTTTCTTCTGGCCACCCACTTACGAGGCGGGTGTCCGCTTTTTGGTGAAGCACGACCGCGAAGAGCCCGTCTTGTCCGCCGATCCAGCCGGCGTGCGGATGCTGAACAAGCAGGTTGTCTCCGAAGATGATCTGAACTCCGAAGCGGCCATCATGCAGAGTCCCGTCGTCCTGGAGAAAACAGTTCGCGACACAGGCATGATGAATCTTCCAGATCACTGGCTGATTCGCCTTATCAACACGCCGATTGCTTTCATCACGGATGTTTACAACGAGTACCATGGCCAAACCGGACCGGAGGCATTGGCGCGGGCGACGGATCGCCTGGGCCGGAAACTGCTTGTCGAGCCCGAGAAGAAGTCGGCTATTCTCGATGTCCGGCTGCGGTGGGGTAGTCCCGAGTATGCGCGGATGGTTCTGGACAAATTGACTGCAAACTATATCCAGCACCACACCGAAGTTCATCACGTCGCCGATTCACAAACTTTCTTTCTCGCCCAGGTGAATCAAAAAAAGGCGGAGTTGGCCGAGTTGGAGCGCCAAATAGAAGCGCTCAGACCAGGCGCCACCCTTGGGAACATCACGTTAGATCGGGAGCTGCTGACCAGGCAGGCGAACGATTTCGAATCGGAGTGGCGCAAAGCCCGTGTGCTGAAAGCGCAATCCGAGGCGCGCGTGGAAGGAGCGGCCTCCGAGCTGGTGGGCTTACCGGAACGCATCGTTACGGAAGAAAAGCCGATGGTAAACCAACTAGCCATCGGAACGTTGAAGGGGCGCGTTTTGGAGCTCCAGTTGAAAGTGACGGAACTGGAAAAGAAGTATCAGCCCGGCAACACGCTCTTGCTGCAAGCACGCGAAGAACTGAAGAATGCGGAGGCCATGCTGGCCGCGGAGACGGCGGACGTGTTCAGCCAGAAAACCACGGACGCCAATCGGGTCCTCCAGACGCTTCGGCAGGATCTTGCGCAGAACCGGACCGGGCTGAAGTCGGCTGCCGCTCTTGAAGGAGCGATGCGTAAGGAATATGAGGAGTACCGGCAGCGGCTGGACGCGTATAACGCACAGTCGCGCCGGCTACAAAGCCTCGATCGCGAGCGCAGGACTGTGGAGGCGAGCCTGGTTCAATACCAGAGGCAATATGAAGCCGCCAGGGCCGCCGACGGGATGAATCGCACCCGGATGCTGAATGTTACGCCGCTCGAGCCGGTCTGGGTAGATCCGGTGCCCGTGAAACCGAACAGTATGCTCATCCTGAAACTCGCGCTCGGAGCCGGATTGGTGTCTGCAATAGGCTGGGCCTTCCTGCTTGAGCTTCTGGATCATCGAATCCGCTCACCGCGCGATATCGAGATGCACCTGGGTACACCTGTACTTGCAACATTCGATTTGTACACCACGAAAGACTGGAAAGCGATTGGGCCGGCGTAGGCGAAAGGATAACCAACAATGCAAGTAGTCATTCTCTGCGGTGGGAAGGGCACGCGCTCCTATCCATTTACCGAGTACTCTCCCAAGGCGATGATGCCGATTGGCGGAACGCCGATCATCGTTCACCTGATGCGCATCTATGCCGTCCAGGGGTTCACCAACTTCATTCTGGCTGCCGGACACCGCCAGGAAATTCTGCGCGACTATTTCGAGCGCGGCTTCGCGGGCTGGAATATTCAAATAGTCGACACCGGGTCCGACACTGATACCGCCCAGCGTCTGGAGCGCTGCGCGCGGCTGATACACGGGCGCTTTTTCGTGACCTATGGAGATGGCGTAGGCAATGTAAATCTGGGCGCTCTTCTGAACTTCCACAAAGCAGCCGGAGGTCTGGCGACGCTAACTACCGTGCCTTTGCGCTCGCAGTATGGAACGGTCGCTTTCGACAGCAGCAAGCGGGTCTGTCGATTCGAAGAAAAACCGGTCATCGCCGACCGCTTCATTAACGCAGGGTTCTTCGTATTCGAGCCCGCCGTCTTCCGGTTCTGGCGTGGCTCGAGTCTGGAGCAGGATGTGCTCCCCGCTCTGGCGGAGCGGGGTGAGCTGTATTCCTATCTGCACCACGGCTTTTGGAAATCTATGGACACCAGCAAAGATCAGCAGGATCTCGAGAAGCTTCAGAGTCTCAATGGTAGTGCTCCCTGGCTCGACGGCCTGGAGCCGAAAACGGCCGCCACAAACACGGTGGACTTGGCCCTGACGGAGAAAATCGCATGATACGGTACGAACAATTTTGGAGCGGCCGGCCGGTATTCGTGACAGGCGCCACCGGCCTACTCGGCGGATGGCTGGTACGCGCCCTGCACATAGCGGGCGCCGAGGTCACGGTGCTATTGCGGGACTCTGTTCCGAAGAGCATGTTTATTCGCGACGGCTGGATGGATCGCGTCCGCGTTGTCCACGGAGATATAAGGGACGCATCGCTGCTTCGCCGCGTATTCAGCGAGTACTCCATCGAGACGATCCTGCATGTTGCGGCGCAGGCTTTGGTCGGCGTAGCTAAGGCCGATCCGGTGAGCACTCTCGAAACGAATGTACAAGGCACGTGGACGGTTCTGGATGCCGCCCGACAGAGTGGCGTCGGCCAGATCGTGGTCGCTTCTTCCGACAAAGCGTACGGAATTCCGGACCGGCTGCCTTACGACGAGGAGCATCGCCTGCACGGAACATTTCCGTACGAGGTGTCCAAAAGCTGCGCCGACCTCATCTGCTCGATGTACGCTGCCACCTACGGGCTGCCCGTCTGCGTAACGCGCTGCGCCAACCTGTTTGGAGGAGGCGATCTGAACTTCAGCCGGTCGGTGCCTGGCGCCATTCGAGCTTCGCTCGAAGGCAAGCGTTTCCAGATCCGCAGCAACGGCAAGTCCGTACGCGACTTCCTGTATGTGAAGGATGCCGTCGCTGCCTACATGCGAACGGTCGAGTGCTTAGCCGCCGATCCCGGCCTTGCAGGCGAAGCGTTCAATTTCAGCCTGGAGACGCCGATGAACGTGCTCGCTCTGGTCAACCTGATCTATCGGCTTACCGGTGCCGACCAGTTGTCTCCCGAGGTTCTCAACATTGCCGATTCCGAGATCCCGGAGCAGTACCTGAGCTCGGAAAAGGCGCGCCGCGTTTTGAACTGGCATCCTGCGTTCTCCATGGAGTCCGGGCTGCTCGAAACAATCGAGTGGTATCGCCGATTCCTCGGGCATCCGGCCGAAATAATGGCGGGAGTGGCGGTATCTTGACCTCCGCAAATACTGTCGAGCGGGAACCAGCATCGGCCGGCACAGCTGCGGCTTCACTAAGCGCAAATGCACTTGCTGTGACCGCAGCCAGGCTGCTCGTGCCGGCGCTAAATCTGGCTTTGGTGGTCGGGATCGCGCGGCTTGGCGGTGTGGAAAGTCTAGGCAGCTACACGGTTCTGGTGACCTTGTTTCTGATCCTGGAAAATGTCAAGACACTCGGCCTGACCTCGATGCTGGTGCGGGACGTCGCCGCTGATGCCCACGCCGCCTTGGCAGTATATTCGTCCCTGGTCCGGATTTCACTGATCGGGGCGGTTTTGTGTGTCCCGATCATGGTGGGCGGCGCGACGTTCGCAAACGGTGTCCATCCTGCCTCCGTCCTCCCGGCTTCGATCATGGCGTTTGGGTTATTCCCATCTGCGTATGCTCTCGTGAATGATGCTCTCTTTCTTGCTCTGGGCCGAGCCCGGTACTCGACGGCCATTGCATTGGGTGAAAATCTTCTTCGCCTCACGGCATCGCTGGTAATCGTTTTTCTGTTCCACGGCGGCATTCTGTGGCTAGCGGCGATTTACGCGTTTACTCGGATGGCAGCCGCCGCAGCCGGCCATTGGGTGATCCGGAACCGCCTGCACCTCCGGCCGCCGAAAGCCTGCATGAAGATGATCGGCGAAACGTTGCGCCAGGCTCCTGCGTTCCTGACCATCTTTGTTTCTCCCATTGTGCTCTTCAAGATGGATGTTGTTCTTCTGGGAATCGTTCGTGGAGATTACGAGGCCGGCATATATGGCGCGGCTGCGCGGCTTCTATCGGTTTGCCTGATTCTGCCGGACGGTTTCCTAACCGCCAGCTTCGCCACTCTTTCCAGGCTGCTGGGCAGCGGCGCCCTGCTTGCATTTCGCGAGTTGATTGAGCGTACGATTCAGGGCTTGGGCGCAGGGCTTACTGGCGTAGCTGCTCTCGGATGCGTTGCAGGGCGTTTTTTTCTTGTGGGGCTATACGGCCACGAATTCTCAAGCGCGGTTCCGCTTTTGGAGCTCCTCTTATGGTCGCTCACGCCTTTCGCAATCAACCGGGCGCTCGGCGACGCTTTGGTCGCGCAGGGGCGTCAGGATCTGCTTGCCCGGATCGTCCTGGCCGGCACGGCGGCGAGCATTGTGCTTTATCTGGTTCTGATTCATTTCTTCGGCTCGATTGGAGCCGCCTGGGCATTTCTGCTTTCGTCGACTCTTTTTTGCTGCATCTCCGCCATATTCGTGTGCCGGAGATTGGATATCGCCCGGCTGGCTCCTGTTATCCGCACCATGGGCGTGGCGATCGTGGGACTCGGTGCTTCACTGCTCCCGGATTCTGCAGTGCGCCTGGGCCTGCTTCTTCTGGTTATGACAATCGGATTTTCGGACTTTGCGCTCGTCCTTCGCCCCTGGCTTGGAACGATCCGGCGCCGCCGGAATCACACCGCGGATGCCGCAGGTTATTGACTGAATTTCTATGAACGTCTCTCTGGTCATACCAACTTTCATGCGAGCCGAACTGCTCAGGATCACGCTGCCGAAACTCGCTCGCCAACGTACCGAGCTGGAGTACGAGGTCATTTTCGTGGATAACGGCTCCACAGACGAGACGCAGGCGGTGATTGCCGCAGCTATGGAACTGTATCCCGGCAGATTCCGGTATTTCTACACACCGCCGAGTGGCGGACCGTCGCGGCCGAGAAATATCGGAGTCCGAAACGCCCGTGGAGAGATTGTCATCATTCTGGATGACGATGTCGTGCCGGAGCCGGACTTTGTCCAGCATCATTGGAACTTTCATCAGCGCCGTCCCGAGCCCGAATGCGCGGCGCTGGGCGAAGTCTATGTACCGAATGAGTTGAAGCGGGACCCGATGTCGCTCTTCCACGATTTCCCTTACAACGAAGTTCGAAAGAGTGGCGTCCTGAGCTATCTGTTCTTCTGGACATGCAATGTTTCGTTAAAACGCGAATACATGCTGAACTGCGGGATGTTCTCCGAGGACGTGCTGTACTACGAAGACCTGGTGTGCGGTCACAAGCTCGCCGCCAACGGCATGCGGCTCTACTTCTGCCCCGAGGCGCGCGGAGCGCACATGCACAAATTGCGGCGCGAAGGCGTGCCGAAAAAAGGGCGCTTTATCGGACGCTGGCTTTTTGCGCTCACGATGCTGATTCCCGAGCTTGCTGTTAAGGAGCGTTTCGGAATTCTGACCCCGGAAATCGGCTGGGTTCCATTGATGGGCAAGCTGCTGCGCCGCGCGGTGTTTCGCGTGACCGACAACCCTTTGACGCTTTCGCTTCTGAAGCTCCTTGGCGCCGAGTGGAAGGAGCGGAACCCGGTCACGGATCTCTATTACTACCTCATCTTCCGGCGCAATATGCTTGCCGGTTACTACGAAGCTCGTGCGGAGTTCAAGGCTCAATCGACACAATCAAAAGAATTGCTCGGGCAGACGTCCTGAGCTGCCAGGCCCAGAACAGGAGGACGACATTCGTTACGTATTGAAACCGGGAAATGCTCTTGCTCTCGTCGCGATTGTGTTGACGGCGCTGAATTGGAATGCTGCTCCACGGCCTGCCGCCGTTGCCAGCCAGCCCCTCTCGGCAGCGCGTATTACGGTCGATACAAAGGCGGAGCTGGGCTCAATTAGCGACCTGATCTACGGCGTTGGGCTGGAGTGGACCGAGAACGGGAACCGGATTCTGGATCCTCAGTCCGGCGAACTGCGGCGCGAGATGATCGACGGGCTCAAACCACTTCGCATTCCGGTCTTCCGCTTTCCCGGCGGGATTCTAGCCGATCACTACAATTGGCGGGATGGAGTTGGACCCCGCGAGAGCCGCCCGAAACGCCGGAATCCAATGGACGGCTCCGAGCACGAAAACAATTTTGGCACCGATGAATTCATTCAACTTTGCCGGGCGTTGGGATCCGATGCTCTCATCACTGCCAATATGGGCACAGGCGACCTCCGTTCCGCCGTGGAATGGCAGCGCTACTTTCAGGACCAGGGATTTCCGGTTAAGTATTGGGAGATCGGCAACGAAATTTATCTGGCCGAGCCGAAGTCGCGCGCCTCGATACCCGGGAACGATCAGCGCATTTATAAGACTGCCGGGCAGTATTCGGACAGTTTTCGCGACTGGGCCCGAGCGCTGCGGTCCGGCTTTCCAAGTGCGTTTGTGGGTGCAATCGCGGGCACGTATAACACTAGCCGGCAGAACCAGGGCTGGCTCGATACTCTCACGGCAAGGACGTCGTCGGACGCGGACTTCGTGGCGCTTCACAACTCCTTCGCGCCGCTGATTCTCAAACGCTACGACTACGAGGACGAATCGAAACGCACTATCGCCTATCGCGCCATGTATGCGCATACGCTGGCCGCCGCCGAAGACATCGCAAAGGTCCGCGCGCTATTCGGGCAGCGGCGCGCACAGCCAATTCGGATTGCCATCACCGAGCACTTTCCTCTTTTCGGAGGCGGCGGGTCGGAGCGGCAAATGCGCATGATCCTCGATCAGTCGCGCACTCTCGCCGCGGCTGTATTCACAGCCGGACTTCTTCAGATGTACATGCGGGAAGGTGTGTGGATGGCAAACTACAACCTTGCGACCAGCAAATGGTTCGGCGCTCTCCTGACGGATACCGAGCAAGGGATCGTGCGGACTCCGACGTGGCACATCTATAATCTGTACCGGAATCATTTCGGCAGCACACTGCTGAAAACCACGGTCGCGAGCCCGGAGTATTCCACCGAACAGGTCGGCATCGTTCAGCCGAGCGAGCGCGTTCCCTTTCTCGATGCGGTTGCCTCGCGCGACCGCCAAGGCCGCACATATCTTGCTGTCATTAACCGGCACGAATCCACAGCGATTGAAGCGGAGGTCACGGTCGCCGGCGTGGCTCCTGCCGCGGAGACCTTCAGCGTTGCCGGCCGCGCGCCGAATGGGATCAACGGACCTTCCCTCAGCGGGTCCACTGTGTCCAACGCCGAAATCGCCGTCCGGCAGTCTACCTGGAATGGCGAGGGCAAGTATCGATTCCCTCCGACTTCCGTAACGGTATTCTCCTGGAAGTCACTAACCGAATCGAAGCACGCTCCAAGCGGGCGGTAAGAGCTTATGCGAGTCGCACTTTACTATCCATGGGTCTATTTGACGAGCGGTTCGGAGCGGCTCATTGTCGAGCTGACTGCCCGGAGCCGGCATGACTGGACTATTTTCACTAACTACTATGATTCCGGCCATACCTTTCCGGATCTTAAGAACCGAAAACTGGTTGAGCTTGCGCCTATCAGCGTGGAGAGAACTCTAGGCGCAACCGCGCGAAGCGCGCTCAAGCTGATTCGGCAGAAACTGCCTCTCGACGGTTTCGACCGCCTCGTAATCCTGTGTGAAGGATTAGGCGATCTCCTCACGTTCCGCAATTCCGGCGTACCCTGCATGTGCATCTGCCTCACCCCGCTCCGCGTTGCATTCGACAGCGCCTACCACGCGCGATGGGTTGCAAACCGGAGCGTTCTCTACAAAACATGTCTGGCCGCGGGCAGCGCCGCTTTCCGTTTCGTGGACCGCTTTGCCTGGAGCCGCTACCGTTACACGGTCTTTATCAGCTCGGAAGCTCGCCGCCGCGCACTTAAAGGCGGCCTGATCTCGGGTGAACGGTGTGAAGTTGTGCATCCGGGGCTTGGATTCGAGCCGTCCGAGCCAAGCAATAGCTTTCAGCGCTTCTTCCTGCTACCGGGCCGTATCATGTGGACGAAGAACATCGAGCTTGGAATCCGCGCCTTCCAAAGATTCCGTGAGAACCGTCGGGACTACGCTGACTTCCGGCTGATCATCGCCGGAGCGGTAGATCGAAAAAGCCGGGATTATTTTCAAGCGCTACAACAACTGGCCGGCGGAGACGATTCCATCTGCTTCAAAATATCGCCGAGCGACGCCGAGCTGTCGAATCTCTATCGCACATGCTACGCAACGCTTTTCACGGCATTCAACGAAGACTGGGGCATCGTGCCAATCGAATCGATGGCTTTCGGCAAGCCTGTCATCGCAGTGAACCGCGGCGGCCCCACTGAATCGGTCGAGCACGGGGTGAGCGGATTCCTCGAGGAGCCCAATCCCGCTGCTTTCGCCGAGCGCATGCTGGAGCTGGCGGGAGATTTCGAATTGGCTGCGGCGATGGGCTCGCGGGCCTGGCGGCGCTCTCAGCTATTTACTTGGAACCGCTTCACAAACCGCGTGGACCACATTCTCGACCGGCTGGACGAGGCGCCGTTCGGCGTACCGGCACTCGCCCGCGCGAGTACAGAACTCAGAGGAGAACAATGAGCTTGCAATCAACTACCGTCGTGGCTGCCGGAACGGCCTCACTGCGCGATCACTACACAGCGGAACCCCGAGGCCTCCGGAAACTTCGCTCTCACCTCGGTGCGGCCTTTTATAACATGGCGGTATCCGGTTTTCCTGCGCATACGATCCGCCAGGCATGGCTACGCGCCTGCGGGATGAGAATCGGAAAGCAAGTTGCGCTGATGCGCGGAGCCATTATCATCCGCCCCGATCAGATCAGCATCGGCAGCAACTGCATCATCGGGTTCAATTGTTTTCTGGGAGGCGAGGGCGGAATCCAGATTGGCAATAATGTCAATCTCGCAAGCTTTTGCACCATCCTAGGTGGTTATCACGATATCAACGACCCGACGTTTCGATCCGTCCTCAATCCCGTGATCGTCGACGATTACGTCTGGATTGCAACGCGAGCCACCATCACGGGCGGCGTTCGAATCGGGAGAGGAGCGGTAGTGGCCGCCGGGGCCGTCGTGACCCGAGACGTTCCGCCGTTTTACGTCGTGGGCGGCGTGCCCGCCAAGAAGATCGGAGAGCGGAATCCGGAGGCCTGCGTATATGAGCTCAATTACCAGCCCTGGTTCTTCTAAATCACAGCGGGCGGTGCAGCCTACGGCGCGCCGGCTTTCCATCGTCATCGTGAACTGGAACACCAGCGATCTGCTCAAGGCCTGCCTGGCTTCGCTAGTTCGGGCCGGAGTACACGAATACGCGGAGGTTCTCGTCCTGGATAATGCCTCCTCCGATGGCTCCGCAGAGATGGTCAGGAGCGAATACGGCTGGGTGACTCTCATCGCCGCTCGTGAAAACCTCGGTTTCTCCCGGGGAAATAACGCAGCGATCCGTCACGCGTCCGGGGATTGCATACTTCTTTTGAATCCGGACACCGAAGTCGATCTTGGGACGATTGATGCGATGTTGGAGCGCGCCGATCAGCACCGTGATATCGGAGTTGTTGGCGTCGCCCAGCGCAGCCCCGGCGGCGCCATGCAGTACGAGGCCGCTATCGCGATTCCGACCGTTTGGAACACGTTCTGTGATCTCGCGCTGCTGTCGAAGATATTTCCTCGATCCAGACTGTTCGCACGCCGGACATTGGGATGGTGGAATCACCAAACGGACCGGGAAGTGCCGGCCGTGGCCGGATCGGCGTTGCTGGTGCGCCGCGAAGTCCTGCGCCGCATCGGCTTACTGGACGAGCGGATGTTCTGCTGCGAGGACATCGACCTCTGTTTGCGGGCGAGGCAGGCGGGGTGGCGCGTGTTCTTCGTCGGATCGCACTCACTGTTGCACCATGGCGGCGCAAGCACGAAGCGTTCGAAAAATGCCGGCCTTCAGAGGCAGATCGCATTCCAGTCGTTCTGGATCTTCCTCCGCAAACACCGTGGGCCGGCTGCTGGCGCCTTGCTCAGCTTGATGGTCTTCTGCTGGTCGCTCGCGGCTTCGTACGGCACCATGGTTCTGCTGCTGCTCGCCGGCCGCAATGAGGCCAGGCGTGCCGACGCCCTTCATTATCGCGAGCTCGTGCGCGGCCTGCGGGCATGGTGCCGTACGGACAAGCTCCGCTTCCGGCATCACCTGGCCCTCCCGCCCGATCTCGAATACCGTACTCCTTCGCTTGGAGGGCAACCGTCATGAAGATTGGAATCGACGCGCATGGAGTCGGCGGTCACAGCTTCGGCCTTGGAAACGAGACCTACGCGCTGAATCTCATCTCGCATCTGCTGGACCTCGACGGTGACAGCGAATACCACATCTTCGTGAATCATCCGGAGGCCGTAGAAGACGCCGTCGCAGGCCACCGCAATGTACGCCTTGTTTCACTGAGGCCGCATTCCCAATGGATTCAAAGGCCCATCAGCCTGCCTGCGTATGCCTGGCGTAATCGTCTCGACGTGGTTCACGTGCCGTTTGTGCGCCCGCCCATGATCCGGACGCGGACGATTGTGACGGTGCACGATGCCGATTACGAAGTACATCCGAGCGACTTTACCTTCGTCGAGAGATGGAGGATGAAGATGCTTGTGCGGCCAAGCTGCCGCCGCGCGGACATGATCTTCACCGTGTCTGAATTCGCGCGCCGCCAGATTCACGAGCTTTATGGCGTGCCGTACAGCAAGATCGCCGTCACATATAACGCCGCCGACCACATTGCGCGGCCCGTCTCGGAGCCGCAGGCGCTGCGGCATTTCGAGCTGCCCTACCCCTGCATTTTCTTTGTCGGAATGATTCAGCCCAAAAAGAATCTGCCCAACCTGGTGCGCGCTTTCGAAGTATTCAAGTACCGGACGAGGCTGCCGCATCACCTGGTGCTGGTGGGGAAATGGGGCTGGCGCAATGAAGAACTCCAAGCGGTTCTGGCTGCAAGCCCGTTTCGCGCTCAGATCTGTTTCCCGGGATACATGACCTCTCAGGAGATCGCCACGTATCTCCCGCGAGCCGATGCCTTTGTCTTTCCGTCTCTCTACGAGAGCTTTGGCATTCCGCCCATGGAAGCGCAGCGGTTGGGCGTCCCTGTTCTGGTGTCCAATTCCACATGTTTTCCGGAGATCTACGGGGATTCAGCGCTGTATTGCGATCCCTACAGCGTGGAATCCATCGCCGCCGGGCTCGAGCGTGTGCTCAAGGATCAGCCGCTTCGCGCAAACCTGATCCGGCGCGGATTTGAGAACGTGCGGCGATTCTCTTGGCGCGAGAGCGCGCGAACTGCCCTGGCGGCATACCGCCGGGTCGCTGCCGGCGGTACGCCCACAACCGAAGCACCGGCAGGAATTTCTCCGCCGGCATTGGAGCGAGCATGAGAAAACAGATCAAGGTTTTGCTGACGAAGATCGGCCTCGACGGCCATGACCGTGGATTTCGGCTGGTTGCCGCCGCGCTCCGCGATGCCGGAATGGAGGTGCTGCCTACAGGTCCCTGGCTGAAGATCGATGAGGTTGTTTCCATCGCGATGCAGGAGGACGTGGAAGTAATCGGAATCAGCTCGCTGTCTTTTGACCACCTTCTGGTTCCGAAGCTCATGACTCGCCTGCGCGACGAAGGCCTGGACGACGTTCTGGTCATCGTAGGCGGAATCGTTCCCGATGAGGATGTTGGCGAACTCATCGCCAGCGGCGTCGCGGAAGTGTTCCATCCTGGTGCCAGTCTTGCCGAAGTGGTGCGTTTCATTGAAGATCGCGTCTGGGAAAAACGAAATGCCATGCTCGCGAAGGTGGTCAATGGTTGAGGCATCCGTGGTCCCCGCCAAGGCCGCCACCGGGCGCGAGCAATGGGAGGCGGATTTTTCCGCCCAAGCCGACGGCCGGCCGCGCTTCAACCGTTCCGGCATCCGGCTGCAGCCGATTTACGGTCCGGAGGACTGGTGCGCACCGCAATCGTTCGATGAGCGCATCGGCTATCCAGGACAATTTCCCTACACGCGCGGGATCTACCCGGCAATGTACCGCGGCCGCGGCTGGTCGCGCCGTATGCTCATCGGCCTCGGTACACCGGAGGACTTTAATCGGCGGCAAAAAGACATGCTCGCAAGCGGCAGCAACGCGGTGAACTTTATCCCGTGCAATTCGGTTTTTCGCGGCTACGACATTGACGAGGTGGACCCGCTCTTGGTGGGCACATGCGGGACGGCCGTCAACACCCTGGAGGATATGCGCATTGCAATGGACGGCATAGACATTGCGGGCGTCAGCCTGGGGATGAACGATCCGAGCCCGTTTACGCTGCTGGCCTTCATTTTGCTGCTTGCCGAGGAACGCGGAACGCCCTGGTCGAAACTGTCCGGCACCAGCAATCAGGCCGATTTCATCTCCCATTTCGTTGCCAATCACATGTTCTACCGGCTCTCGCTAGAGGGCAGCCGGCGCGTGCTGGTGGACCACATCCGATTCATGAACCGGCACTCCCCGGCATGGAATCCCTTATCAATCGTCGGGCAACATATGCAGCAGGCCGGCGCTACTCCCGCGCAGGCGATGGGATTCGCCCTCTCGTCGGCGTTTTACTACATCGATCTGTGTATCGCGGCGGGAATGAACATCGATGATTTCGTACACCGGTTTACGTTCTTCTTCGACGTTAGTATCAGTTTCTTCGAGGAGATTGCCAAGTTCCGGGCGGGGCGGCGCGTCTGGGCCCGCCTGCTGCGCGAGCGCTATGGAGCGAAAGCCGAGCGCTCCTTACGATTCAAGTTTCATGCGCAGACCTCCGGCGCGGATCTCACTCGCCAACAGCCGCTGAATAATATCGCGCGCGTTGCGATTCAGGGGCTCGCAGCGATTCTGTCGGGAATGCAGTCGCTCCACACCGATGCATATGATGAAGCGATCGCAACACCATCGGCCAGAACGGCTCGGATCGCCATTCAAACGCAAAATATCCTCGCTGAGGAGACGGGTGTAACCGATGTCATCGACCCGCTGGGAGGCTCCTGGTTCATCGAGCGGCTGACGGATCAAATGGAGGATGCGATATTGGCCGTGATCGCAAGAGTGGATGCGCTCGGCGGCATGTTCGAGGCTGTCCGGCAGGGTTTTGTACAGGCCGAGATCGGCCGTTCCGCCGAGAGCGCGCAATTACAAGTCGAGACGGGCGAGACGACGGTTGTGGGCGTAAATAAGTACAAAGTACCGGACACCGACGACCACAGGACACCCGTTGACCGGCCAAACTCCGCGGCCATTGACAGACAGTACGATCGCCTAGCCCGCTTCAAACAACAGCGCTCGCAGGCGCAGTTGCAGAAGGGACTATCCGGGCTGGCGCACGCGGCGAACCACACAAACGCGAACGTATATGAAGCTGTAGTTGAAGCGATCCGGTGTGGAGCTACCCACGGCGAGGTCGTGACAACGCTTCGCCGTGAGCTCGGATTCGGGCAGCCATTGAACCTGGCCGGCTAGACCCAGCGTACTCAGCGACCTCAATCGGAGTTATATGAATCTACATCCCGCTCCCAACGCGCCGCAATTGGCGCCGGCGCTCGACGGCTATTTTTCAGAAGGCGACTGGCGCAACCGGCTCGCTCGCGGCGAGTTTCGCACGCTCGGACGCGCCTTGACGCTCATTGAAAACCACATCGCCGTGACGAGTGATCTGGTGGACGGCGATGCAGGGGCCGTTCGCGAGGGCACGGTAATCGGTATCACCGGTCCGCCAGGCGCGGGCAAAAGCACCCTGATCAATGCGTTGGTGCCTGTTGCAGAAGACTGCGGATTCAAGGTTGCAGTTCTGGCCTTTGATCCGTCTTCCCGGCGTACGGGGGGAGCTCTTCTCGGAGATCGGGTTCGAATGGCGGCGCATGGAGCATTCGTTCGCAGCCTCGCGGCGCGAGGCCATCTCGGCGGTACAGCCGCCTCGGCGCCGGAGGCCGTCAAACTGGTTCGCCGACTCTTCGATTTGGTCATTGTGGAGACCGTAGGTGCAGGCCAATCCGAGATCGAGATACAAGACATTGCTGATATCACCGCTGTTGTCTCCATCCCGGGCAACGGCGATGAAGTGCAAGTGAGCAAGGCCGGCATCCTGGAGATCGCCGATGTCTTCGTAGTCAATCAGGCGGACCGCCCAGGAGCCGATGAAACCGTGCGTCAACTCCGCGCCGGCGCAACTACGGCAACGGTACCCATATTGGCAACCGTAGCGACGACCGGGCAGGGCGTACCGGCATTGCTTGACGCCTGTCTGAAAGCTAGCCGGCAGCGATCGGACCGCCGGGTTTCATCGAACGCGGCGCGCAACGCAATTGAAACGGCGCTCGCCGCCGAGTTGCTTCGCCGCGCCTCGCGCTTCATTACAGCCGAGCGGTGGTTGGAGGCAATCGCGGCTGTCTCGAATGGCGAGCAGCCCGTGGCCGCCGCCATCAACCTGCTGGCGAATATTACCACTTCATGATTGTGAGCGAGCTTCCGGGAAATAAGTAGATGCCGGATGCAGGCATGGTCCACGCCGTTTTGACCGGAGCAATTGCGGCGCGCATTGTGGTTGCGCTGAGGTTCGGTCCATTGATGGCTTCAAGGGCCATCCCTGTCAGCGTGCGTACCTCCGCAACCGAGCCCGTGGTCACGCGAGGAATCGTTAGCTTGATCGCGATCGCGCTCGTACTTCGGTTGATGACGGAAAGATAGACCTTCCCGGCAGCATCGGTGGCGGCAACCACGTCCAGGCACGGCACGCCTGTGCGAGCCGCAACTCCGCCGATCTGCGCCGAATTGAAAGTGGGCCCGCTCGCCGCAACGGCAACCTGCGTAGTCCCAAAGTGGTTCCGAAACAGATCGTACACGTGATAAGTCGGCGTCTTCACCAGGCCCGACGGCGTGTCCGTGATAAACGCCCCGAACCATTGACTGAGTACCAGGTTGTAATTCGCCATCCACACGTTCTGCCGGATGTATGAATGAAACAAGCTGGCGGTAAATAGAGCCGAACCCATCGTGCGGGACTGGTCAATCAAGGCCAGCATTCGGCTTGCATCCGGACTTCCTCCGAATAGCGGAAAGTGCTCCGTAATGGCAATGCGCTGGGTTGACCCGGCAGATGCAAGCGCGCGCCGGATCATTCCCAGGTCGTCGGCCGTGTATGCCGCCTGCGAGAACATTGCGCGATAGACCTGAGTGCGTACGGAAGGATTTGTAAGATCGTAGCCGTCATTAATCACGGGCGCGAAGGAATTGTGCACCGCAAGAAAATCGAAGGCGTTGGGGGCTGTGGACAGAAGAACGTTCAGCCAGTCGCGATGTTCGGCGCTCACGTTATACAGCCCGCCGATGGCGCCCACCAACACCGTCGGATCTTGTGCGCGAAGAGCTTGCGTCCAGTTTCGAAGCGCTCCCGCGTATTGGGTAGTGGTCTTGAAAATCCTGGCGTCATTGCCGGGAATGGATGAGGGTATGCGGGATTCGGTGAGATAGATTTCGTTCCCAATCTCCCAATATTTCGCCGGAAAACCGCGCGTCTGGAAATATCGTTGCCACCCCAACGCCAGGCTCAGGTCGCCAGTGCCGAAATTCGCGGTGATGAGAGCCTCTGATCCCAATGTCCGGCAAAGGTCGATCAATTCATCGGTGCCGAAATCGTTTCTCTCCCATTCGTTGCTGATGGGATTGAGACGCAGCGGGCGCGAGCTTACCGGACCTACCCCATCCGGCCACTTATAGTAATCGGCGAAGATGCCGCCCGGAAAGCGGATCACCGGAATGGAAAGAGGCTTGAGGAGCGCCACTACATCTGCGCGAAGCGATCCCGAGGCGTTCAGCAGGCCATTCCCTCTCTCGATCCATTCAATTCCCACTCCGTAGATCAACGGACTAATCGGTCCGGACGGTGAGCTCGTGTTTACAACGATTTGGCCGGCGGGGATCTGCTCCGCAGCGACAACGGCTGATAGCAGGGGCAAAATCAGAAATCCGCGCAGTAAATGCATAACAAAGATAATGTGACGTGAACTGGCTGCGTCTCTCTAGTAGCGTGGCGCCGAAAGGCGCCAACGGGCGCCATGATGACTTCGTAGTATTGTGTTCCAACCGGGCAGTTCGTTACCAAAATTGCGTGTAATGCTTCAGCACGATACGACACAATCTGCTGTGCGGCTAAGTAGGACAGATCTGCCGCAGGAGGGAGCTGGCGTGTCACAACGAGCTTTGATCACCGGAATCACCGGACAGGATGGATCCTATCTTGCGGAACTGTTGCTCTCGAAAGGTTACGAGGTACACGGGCTGGTTCGCCGCGTCGCGTTGGAGGACCCCACGCACCGCCTTGCGAGGCTCCAGATGGTGCGAAATCGGATCACGCTGCACGCCGGCTCGGTCGAGAGTTTCCCAAGTCTCTTTCAGGTGGTTGCCGCAGTCGAGCCGCACGAGTGTTATCACCTCGCTGCCCAAAGCTTCGTGAGCTATTCCTTCGACGACGAGTTTTCCACATTCAACACAAATATCAACGGCACTCACCACCTGATCGCGGCCTTGCGGCATATTGTGCCTGGATGCCGGTTGTACTTCGCCGCGTCAAGCGAAATGTTCGGCAAGGTGGAAGACGTGCCGCAAACCGAGCTCACGCGCTTTCACCCCAGATCGAGCTATGGAATCAGTAAAGTCTGTGGATACGAGCTAACGCGAAATTATCGCGAGGCTTACAGCGCCTATGCAGTAAGCGGCATCTTGTTTAATCATGAATCGCCAAGGCGTGGTTTCGAGTTCGTGACGCGGAAGATCAGTTCCTCGGTCGCGCGAATCGTCGCCGGTAAGGAGACCAAGCTGCGGCTGGGCAATCTCGAAGCCAGGCGCGATTGGGGACACGCTCGGGAATATGTTGCGGCGATGTGGCAGATGCTCCAGCAACCGGAGCCGGGAGATTACGTGATCGCCACAGGCGAAGCTCATTCGGTGCGCGAGTTCTGTGAGATCGCCTTCGCCGAAGCCGATCTCGATTACCGTGACTACGTCGTCATGGACGAGCGCCTTTACAGGCCGGCAGAAGTAGACCTCCTGATCGGAGATAGCTCCAAAGCCAGGCTGGCGTTCGGTTGGGAGCCGCGAACGAAGTTCAGAGATCTTGTTCGAGAGATGGTACAAGAAGACATGAGACAGGAAATGGATTCTCTCCCTGCCGATCTGGTCTCCGTGTCTCATTACGCGTGACCCTGGCCGGCGCAGCCGCGATAGCCCGGCTGATTGATGTTTGACCGAAACCCTTAGCCATCGGACAATAGACACATCCTCGCACTTTATTCGTATCCGTTCGGCCGAATGCCAGCAATGGCGAGTTGTATAAGATCCGGCTATGTCCAATAATCGCGGCCAAATAATCACGGCGCTGCGTGCTACCGAGGGCTGGCTGAATCGGAACGTAATCGGAATGACAGTCACCAGCTTTTTCTCGGATGCCGGGCACGAAATGGTTACGGCTGTGCTGCCCGGATTCCTGCCAACCTTGGGAATCGCAGCGGCAGCTCTCGGATGGATTGAAGGCGTTTCGGACGCGGCGTCCAGTTTCGTAAAACTCGGGTCGGGGTGGTATTCCGATCGCATCGGGCATCGTAAAGGAATCGTCTCTTTTGGCTACTTCTTAACCGGCACGGCGCTCGCATTATTCGCTGCGGCCGTCTCCTGGCCTCTGATCCTCTTGGGTCGGACGATCAGTTGGTTTGGCCGAGGTATTCGAAGCCCGCTCCGCGATGCGATGCTTGCCGAATCGGTTGCGCCGGATACTCGCGGTAAAGCATTCGGGTTGCATCGCGCCGGGGACACTCTTGGCGCGATCGTTGGGCCATTGCTCGGTGTATGGTTGCTGGCCGTGCTTCCGCACTCGAACCCGTCCGCGCCATTCCGGACGATTTTTGTGCTCTCGCTTATACCCGGCCTCGCTTCGGTGCTGTCCTTTGCTATCCTCGTCCGGGAAAACCGGCGTCCGGCGAACCGGCAACTTCGCTTTTGGGGCGCCGTCCGCGATCTGCCCAAACCGTTCACCCGCTTTTTGCAAGGCGTTGGAGTGTTCGGTCTCGGCGACTTCTCGCACACGCTTCTGATTCTCGCGGCCAGCCAACTGCTAGCCGCGACTCACGGCGCAGTGCGGGCCGCAGAGATCGCGGCATTACTATATGTGCTCCGTAACGTAGTGTATGCGGCGGCATCATTTCCCATCGGGGCGCTGGCCGACAAGATGGAAAAAACCAAGTTGCTCGCGGCGGGCTACTTGCTTGGCGTGGTGACCGCCGTGCTCATCGCGGGCTCACTGGCATCGCATGACCCAAGTCTCGTCCGGCTTGCTGCCGTATTTGCCTGTGCCGGCCTCTACATCGCTGTTCAGGATGCGTTAGAAGGCGCAATCCCTGCCGACCTTGTCCCGGCACAATCCCGTGGAACGGCGTACGGCCTCATGGGCACCGTAAACGGGGTTGGCGATCTCACGGCGAGCGCTCTTGTCGGCAGTCTCTGGACCGCCATATCGCCGGCGATGGCCTTCGGCTGTGCGGGAAGCGTGATGCTGGCAGGCACGCTACTGCTGATCTGGAATCGGTGGGACCATTGAGCGGCGGCAGGAGCGACGCGCAACTACCGTTTTCCCATTCGCGTGATGAACATCAGCGGAACCGCTGCCGCTCCGGCAACTGTGATCAGCACCAAATATACCCATGCCAGCATATTTAAGGACACGGCCGTTCGCGTGCTTTCCCATCACGCGCTGATCTCTGGCCAGCAGGAGAACGGGAAGATACGTGCCTGGCAAGATCAATACCGCGAAAACCACAGCCTATTCGACTAGATGGATAGGATCGATTCCCGTGAGGACTATTGCCATAGCCGCGATGAAGATGATGATCCAGCTGCAGTGAAGACCGGTGTTTCAGCAGGCTTGCGGCGGCGCCCCCACTCAAACCCGAAGAACTGGCAAAAATTATTCTTCTATCGCGCCCGAAGCGTAGAAATGAACTTCGTACGGCATGGTTACGGGCGCTAAGGATGCCCACTGCAAAATACGCGTACGACCAGTGCTCATCGGGCTTAAGGCTGGGGATCGAAGGTGCGAGCCCGCGTACAATCGGATGCCAGTCTACACCGCCGACCAGCGCAACAAATACGAAGAGGAGCATCAAGCCGCCGGCGAAACCAAACACACGTTCAATCCATTCGAACGGCAGCGTCACGATTAACACGATGAGGGGTGGCAGTCGAAAGCACAATCAACCATCGGTACGGCAAACCCGTGAGGAGATGAAGAATGATTCCAGCAACGCCAATCTCGGCGGCACATGTGATGGTGTTGACAAGGTTGCCGCTGACCAGGGCAACCATGCCGACGCGGCGCCCGCGGCGATCCCGAACTACATCGAAGACCGGCCTTGGAGCAACGACTGCAATCCTGCCACACATCTCCGAATAGAGGATGATCCCGATGGTGCCGGCCAAAACGGGCCAGATTAGGCTATAGCCGAACCGCGCTCCCCCATCGGCGGCAAACACGAGTTCGCCGGCATCCACAAAGCCGCCCAGAGCGGCCATCACTCCGAGCGCAAGCTGCAGGATGCCTTTCATGTAGCCTGCAGCTCTCCGAATGACTTCTTCAGCCGTTCAAACTCAGCCTTCAAACCCACAGCGGCCCAGGATTCGGAACAGCCTCGAGCTTCATAAGAGCATGGCTAAGCTGGGTGAGAGCGTTCAAGAATGGGTTGAACTGATGCTGAATCTGCGGGTCCGGCCGCTGCTCAGCGAGTCTCTGGCCAGTGCCGTCGACCTTAGTTCGAAGAGCCCGAGAGTGGCCGCGCGTAAACGCCGCCTGCGATTTACCGGCGAGGACGAGCTCGCAGAGATAAGAGGCCTCGGATGCCAGCGAAGCCGTCGATTTCACCTCGTCATGAAAGTCTCTTGCGCCCAGCCGCTTCTGCGAGCACCCGGGCAGCCAGAGCAAGACCGCCCCAGTCAGGATGACAGCATATCTCAGAGCACTCAGAAATTCAGTTTCGCCCCAAATTGAATCACTCGTGTCGTGATTCCCTGGACGCCTCCGCCGACTGCACCGAATGTCCTCGACCGGATATTGAGATCCACGGTCTGCGGATCCGGATTAAAGTGATTGGCCAGATTAAAGAACTCCGTGCGGAACTCGAACGATCTGGTCTCCTTAAACCGAAAGGCTTTGGTGACGGAGAAGTCTACGTTGTTTATGCCCGGAAGGCGAATCGCATTCGTGCGCGGAGAATTGCCAAAGCGCCCGAACGGGGCTTGCGCAAACGCCGCGGTGTTGAACCAGTGCGTCCAGCTTCGCTGGTCTCCCGGCAGGTTTCCGTTCACCCCTGCGAGCATGTCCGGACGCGAGCCGATGCCCGTGCCGGTCGTGTCTACGCCGTAGGTGATCGGGGCCGGAAACCCGCTCTGGAACGTCGTGATCGTAGAAGCCTGCCAGCCGTCGAGCAAATACTTGGCAATGCCGTGCAGCCCACGCGCGAATGGGATGTCGTAGATGACCGTCTGCACGAACCGGTGCGTCACATCGAAGCCTGAAACCGAACGGTCGGACCGCATGTCGTAATAATCTTGCGGCGAGCCGATATAAAAGCCCCCGCCGACCTGGCCGCCGATATCCGATGGTCCGGAAATGGACTTTGAGAACGTGTACGCGGTAAGGAACGTCAGGCCTGCGGAGAGCCGGCGCTCCGCCTTGACCTGCAACGAATGATAGATCGAGTTGCCAACCGACTTATCAGCCCGCACAGCCCTCTGATAGCTCTGGTTTGGCCTCCTGGCGTTGAGCGAAGGAAGTCCCGGGGTCCTCGGGTCAACCACCTGGAGCGGCCGGTTCAGGTCGTCATACGTGACGATCAGATCCGTTCCCTTTGAGCCCACGTAGCCGACGTCCAATACCACGCTTCCCGGCAGTTGCCGCTGAACGTTGAAATTCCATTGCTGAACGTAGCTGTCGCGCATATTTTGGTCGTTGCTGACCGCGAAGTTCAGCGCGCCGGTCGTTTGCGAAAGCGCAAACGGGTCGCTGAAGAATACATTCGGAGCCCCGACAATGTTGCCGGTTACGGTTGCGCCGCTTGTGGCCTGCGCACCTTCCGCCATGGCAAAGATAGCGTTCGAGATCTGCGGAGTGTAATAGATTCCGTAACCGCCGCGAATTACAGTTTCACCCGCGATCGGAGGGCGCCAGGCGAAACCGAAGCGTGGACCAAGGTTGTTCCAATCCGGCGCCAACAGCTCCCGGCCATATTTCGAAGTCTTCGGCGTGACCGTATCCGCCACGACAAAACCGTTAAGCTGGATGTTTACGAAGCGGTCGTCTTTTTGCTTATACCGCTGGAAGTAATCCCATCGCAGGCCCAGAGTCAGTGTAAGCCGGGGTGTGATTTTCCATTCGTCGTTCGCAAAAAAGGCGTACCAGTAGTCATACAAGTCGGTGTTCGTGTGGGTAGGATTGATATTGTCGTTCCGAATGTAGCCGAGCATGAAATCGGCGATTGCCGATCCGGTATAAGTCCCGTCGAAGGTGAATGCGCCGCGCGGCGCTCGAGCCTGCCCAAAGGTCACGCCCCGATAATCCACCTCCGCGCCGAACTTCAGAAAATGGCGGCCCTTTTGCCAAGCCAGCGTGTCGGTGAAGGGCGCGATTGAATTTGAGCGCACGCGGGGTCCTATCTGCCGTTGCAGGTCGTACATGTTGTAGACGCCATCGGGGCCGCTGACCGTGATCGACGGGGGACCGTACTCCTCCGGCAGCCGGGATACAAGCGGCAAACCCATTTTTCCAACCACGTCATACGCAGAATCATTCGTCGTTCCAAATACCTCTGCTTCGCTGAAGCGATGCCATCCGCCGCGGGCTTCATTCACCAGGGCAGGAGAGAACATCCGCGTCCACGATATCGAGACGTTTTGCGTGCGCCCCAGATTGTTGCGCTCGTCATGGCCCCAGATTGGCGTCCCGGCTTCATAAGTGTCGTTGAAGAGGTAGCGTCCCGAAATCTGGTCTTTGCTGGAAAGGTTGTGGTCCACCCGCGTGGTAAAGTTTTTCTGCCAGGAGACCGCGCTGGCTGCGGTGGTGAGATAGTTAAACACTCCGTTGCTCGTATTGGGCAGCGGCTCATAGTTCAGAAAGGCGAGCGCCTGCGGACTCAATGCGGACTTCGGCACGATATTATTCACAATTCCGATACCGAGTGGATCCTTGAGCGTGATGGGAGCTCCTTTCGAGTCCAACAGGCCGCTAAAATCTCCATTGCGCTGCGCTACGGTAGGGACAATCTTATACTGCGGAGACGCTCCCTGCGCCGCATACCCGGATTCCCAATTGAAGAAGAAGAATGTCCGGTCTTTGCCGTGATAAAGTTTCGGAATCCAGACCGGCCCGCCGAAGTTAGCGCCAAACTGGTTCCGATTCAGACGCGGCGATTGTACGCTCTTTCCGGCAATAGCGTCATAACTCTGCGTGAACTCGTCATTGCGGTTGAACTCCCATAGAGTGCCGTGATACGTGTTCGTGCCGCTCTTGGTCAGCATATTCACCTGGCCTCCGGGAGCGCCGCCGTATTCAGCCGAATACGTGCTGGTCTGGACTTTGAATTCCGCAAGCGAATCCACCGATGGCGAAAAACTGTAGGTCATGGCATCGTAGTCCATGACTTCAATTCCGTCCAAATAGAAGCGATTGGCGGTATCTCGGGAGCCATTTGCCGAAGCCGCCGTCGATCCGTAAGCCGGGTCCGTCTGACCTACCGATCCACGCCCGCGCCGCACTGTAATGGAACCGGGCGTACCGGCCTGTACTCCCGGGATCAGTTGTGCCAACTGAATGAAATTCCGGCCGTTCAGCGGCAGATCCACGATCTTGTTCGCATCGATGACCGTACCTACAGTCGCATTCTCAGTCTGTAGCACCGCGGCCGATGCACTTACGTTGATAGTCTCGGTAACATTGCCGACATTCATCGTAAAATCGACGCGGGCCGATTGATCCACCTGCAGATTGACGCTCTCCACGCGCTGTACCTGGAATCCTTCGCGGGTAGCTGTGAGACCGTAATTGCCCGCAGGGAGATATGGCAAGGAGTAGTTGCCGGCCTGATCCGTAACGGTTTCCCGGGCGATATTAGTGGCGAGATTTACGGCCCTGATTTTCGCGCCGACTACGGCCGCACCAGTAGCATCGGTCACCGTTCCCAGCAACGTTCCTGTGGTTTGCTGCGCCTCGACGGCTTGAAAGGTCAGGAAAACCAGGCAGATCGGAAAAGCGACCTGAAAGCGCACGAACATGGTACCTCCTCTGTCCTTCGGTTTGGCCGGACGATGCCCAACCTCTGTGTAGATTAAGCCGAGTATATGCCAACAGCTCCCGGCTGACAATGTCTCACGGAGTAGGAGAACTGCGAATTACACTCGTAAACCTCGTTTTGAGCTGCGTACCTCGAAACGCCGCATTCATGCGCTAAAAAGAAATACCGACGCCCATTGAAAATAGCTGCTGCCGCAGAGGGCCGTGCTTTTGCAGCTTTCCGACGTCGAAAGTAAGCAAATCGCCAAGCTCTGCGCCGAAGGCGCGGATCGTCGGGTAGGAAGCGGTCCAGAAATCCGGCTGGTGCGAAAGCGTTTCTCGAAAATCAAGCCGGACGAAAAAACGCGGCGAGAGCTGCACCTTAAATCCTCCTCCGTATTGCAGCCCCATCTGAAAGATGCCGCCACCTTCGAGAGGAGGTTTTGTGCCAAACTCATAAGCCCCGACGATAAGACCCAGGTCCCTTACAGCAAACTTGAGCAGGCTGTTCGTGTGCGGCTTTGAGTCGACTGTCCGAATCAATTGAAACGCCGGCCCGACTGCGGCATAGGGCCGAAAACGAGAGCCATTGGGCCGAAGATGGATCAGGGCATTGTACGTGAACTGCCGAACTTGCGCGTTGAAACTGTCATAGGTAGGCTCCGTTTCCGTGCTCACTGCGGTTATTGAAAGCGAAGTCCGGTTGTAAGCAAACCCGAATTCATTCGAGACGTGCTTCCAGGAGTTCAGAGTAATTCTTGGCGCGATGCCCCACCCGTTGTGAAGATCAGTCACTATGTCGGTTGGATCGACGATCGGTCCTATGGGTGGAGGCACGTTCAACGTGAAAGTAATCGGTTGGGTTGAAAACCGGGAGTTGCCGAACCGCGAATAGCCTCCGCTAAAGCTGAAATCCAAAATAGTAGCCAGAGAAGGCCGCTCAGCCACGTCGTGAAAGGTAGGACCATGCTGCCCGGGGTCTCTCGGGGCGCCATCGATTTTCGCAGCACTCGATCCAGGCACGATGTGAAACTCTTCACCGCCATAGTGGATGCTTCGGTGACTCGCTTCAGCCGAGGGCCTGCGAAGCATTCCGCCAACAGTGCGAACTCCTGAATAGGCCTGGTAGCCGATATTTCCGCGCGAAAAGTCATTACGCAGCGTGAGTAACGTGTCGCGGAACGGGCGGAGCGGCGCAGCCTCCTTGGTGCGGACGCGCGGACCAGCGCTATCAGGTTCGTCTGCGCGCGCCGGCGAGCCGCAGTCATTGAGAAGAATCACGGCGATCCGCCCGTCTGTGATCAGCGAATCACCGGTGGCATTTTTCGCATCGCGCGGAATCCACGGACGGTCGACGTAATCCACGCCGTCAACACAGCCGGTCAGCACCAGGTCGTTCACAATTTTGCTGCGCTCCTGATCAATGTTTTCGTCGATGAGGTGAATCAATGTCCGGGCATTGCGCGAAAAGGCGATGCCGGAGTCGTGTGTAGCGGTGGACGTCCATACAGGCAAGCCGCGGTATTGGCGGGGTTGTCCGTATATCCGCAAGTGATGGCGCTTGAAAAAAGTGTTCAGCGTTTTGGAATACGTGAATGCAGGCGCGATCCCATTCAACAAAAGCGTGGACATGGGGGCTTCGCGATAGCCCTGGTTTTCCAGCACGGAGCGCATAGCTCCGTATTTGGAACGGTCGCTAAGCCTGTCGGACCGGACCCAGCCGGCCGCGCCGAAAGCTCGAACGATAGCATTTTCCGAGCCGATGTACAGCAGACTGGTCAAGTCCGATGGAGTCCCGGTCTTGTCGGTCGCAGTTCGAAAAGGCAGCGGCCGAATCAGCTCGGTCAACACGATCCGCTCATCCTCGGAGTGGATCACTGGAGGAGCCACAGTTCCAAACGCTCCGGTTATCGGCAACGCCTCCTTCAAACGAACCCGAAGCTCGGCGCCGGCCGATAAGATGATTTCGGATTCCGGAATCCGAAAAATACTTAACGAGGAAGACAGCGCGAAACCAAGGAGCATAGGGTCCACGGAAGCCGCCGATACAGCAGCGCCGGACAGGACGCTCGAAAAGCTGGCCGTCGCCCGAATGCCATGGATGCGTCCCTCTGAGTCCACCGACTCTCGCGCATCGTCCACGGCTATAACCTGGGCTTTCAGCGCCTGCATTTGGCCGTTGGGAAGAGTTATCGATTCGAAGGCAATGTCGAGAAACGCCGTTTCGCGGGAGAGGCCAAGCCCCACGCGACGAATTTTCCGCAACGTGCCCTCGACTTTGGAACCGAGTGGCAGCACCGTACGGCCTTCCGCCTCCACTGGCGCTATCAGCATCGCTGAAACAGGTGTGTCTCGCTTGCTGCCGAATGAGGAAATGGTCTGCCGCAACCGGATCTGCAATACCGTTCCGGCCGGAACGGCCCGCGTACTGCCGCCTTGTGTATTGCCGGGCTGTCGCGGCTCGGCTGTATTTTGAGTGATCGCAGACTGCCCGAGCAACAAAAGCAGGACAAACAGCCGGGTGTGCGTGGACAAAGATCCTTCCCTCGCTTACCGCCCGATTGCTCTTGGCAGATTCCAGTGCTGCCAGACACTGACGACTCTCAGCAAAAAGCAAACGACGGCGCCCGACACCATCATTGCCGTGCGAGACATTCCGCTTCTGATGCCGGTAATCATCACCGCAGCGCCAACCAGCGCGGCTACTGCATAAATATCCACTCGAAGGATTGCCGGAATACGCGCGAGGAAAATGTCACGAACGGTTCCGCCGCCGACACCCGTGATTGTGCCCATCAGAACCGCCATGAATGGATGGATTTGATAGTCGAGCGCCTTTGCCGCTCCGGCAACGGCAAACAAACTGAGACCTGCCGCGTCGAGGCCCGTCATAACTGAACCTGAAACTTGCTGCACCAGTTGATTCAGACAAAATGCAACAGCGCCGCCAGCGAAGGCGGTAACCGCGTATCGTACATTGCAAATCGATGCCGGCGGTATCGCGCCGATCAGCAGATCGCGAATTACGCCCCCGCCCAATGCCGTAGCGAACGACAGCACCATCACACCGAAAAAGTCCAGATTCCCTTCGATGGCGGCCATGGCGCCTTCCAGGGCGAACAGAAACGTGGCGGCCAGATCGACTGTAAGCAGTAATGTATCGGAGCCGTTCTTCATGAGATCCCGCCGGTAATCGCTCAGTATACCTGCCCGACATGGCCGAATCGCATGGCGGCCTCCGCATGCATAGCCATTCTGTTGCTTGACGGCGGCTCCTCGCCTTCTGCTATTAATTGAGGTCTGATGTTGAGAACACTCGTGCTGCTTGCCGCATTGAGCGCTATAACGGCTCCCGGAGGCGTGGCGCAGCGGCGCGCCGTGCGCCAACCCTCAACCAATCCGCTGGGAAACAGCCCGGAGGTCGTGGAAGAGGGGCGCGAGATCTATGAACGCGCCTGCACCATCTGCCATGGGCTCAACGGAACTGTCGGTGACCGTGCTCCGGCTCTCGCGGCCGCGCGCCGCTATTTGCGAACAAGCGATAACGACATCTTCGATGCCATTAAGAACGGCATTCCCGGGACCCTGATGCCCCCGGCGTCCATGTCCGTTGACGACGTTTGGAGGGTCACGGCGTATATACGGAGCCTGCGAAGCACGGCGGCAGACTCGCCGGTCTCCGGCGACATCCCGCACGGCGCGGCCGTCTTTTGGGGCAAAGGCAAATGCGGCGAGTGCCACATGGTCTGCGGCCGCGGCGGCTTTCTCGGTCCGGACCTCTCCAATGTGGCGGCCGAAAGGAGCGTTTCGTTTTTGAAAGAAGCGCTCACCAAAAGACGCCCGAACCGCGGCCTGGGATATCGCGCGGCCCGCATCGTTACAGCCGATGGCCAGTCGCTTAGCGGGATTATCAAAAACGAGAATAACTTCTCGGTACAGTTCCTGTCGTCCGACGGCCGGATTCATCTGCTGGACCGCGGCCAACTGCGCGACCTCGTCTACGAGCCTTATTCCCTCATGCCTAGCTACGCAGGCGTACTAAGCCAGAGCGAGCTCCAGGATCTGCTCGCATTCCTCAGCAGGCAGGTGGCCGCTTCGCGCGAAACGGCCGCGCCTGTCTCCGGACCGTCGGAACCGCGGAAAGCGCCGCCTCTGGTTACTTATGCAGACCTCCTGAAGGCGGATCCGGCCAACTGGCTGAGTTATTCGGGATCCTATTTCTCCCAGCGGCACAGCCTGCTTCGCGACGTCCACGCAGGCAATGTCGGCGCGCTGGTGCCCGCCTGGAATTTTCACGTACGCGGAGCCGAGCGTTTGGAGAGCGTACCTGTCGTGATTGATGGCGTGATGTACGTCTCGCAGCCTAACGAGGTTTATGCGCTCGACGGCAGTACAGGACGTGTGATCTGGGAATACCATCGCCAGTCCACGGAGCGGCGCGGCCCGAATCGTGGTGTCGCCGTGCTCGGCAGCAAAGTCTATATGGGCACGCCCGATGCGCACCTCGTGGCGCTTGACGCGCGCACTGGCAGCGTGATCTGGGACGTGGAGATGGCGAGATCCAGCGACGGCTACTGGTGTCCGGTAGCGCCGCTGGCGATCAAAGACCGCATCATCGTTGGCATTGCGCCCGGCGACCATGGCTTGAATGGCTGGCTGGACGCCTACGACGCTGAAACGGGCCGGCGCCTCTGGCGCTGGCACGCGATCCCGCGCCCCGGAGAGCCCGGTTCAGAAACTTGGGCAGGTGACTCCTGGAAGACCGGCGGCGGCGATACATGGCTTACCGGCAGTTACGATCCGCAGCTTAATCTGATTTATTGGGGCATCGGCAATCCCGCTCCGGACTTCGATGGCGATGTACGCAAGGGCGATAATCTCTATACCGAGAGCATGGTCGCTCTGGATGCCGATACCGGAAAGCTCAAATGGTATTTCCAGTTCACGCCCCATGACGTGCTCGATTGGGACGCGGTCGAGATTCCGGTGCTGGTGGACGCACCGTATCAGGGCGCGAATCGAAAGCTGCTCGTGCAGGCAAATCGCAACGGTTTCTATTACGTGCTCGACCGTACCAACGGAACATTTCTCCACGGCACGCCGTTCGTCAAGCTGTTGAACTGGGCCACCGGCTTGACGCCAGAGGGCAAGCCGATCCGTGTGCCTGGAGTCGAGCCCTCATTCAAAGGAACGAAGGTCTGTCCGGCCACGGCAGGCGCAACGAACTGGATGTCTCCGGCCTACAGTCCGGATACCGGCTGGTTCTACGTTGTGGCGCAGGAAGGCTGCGGGATCAACACCAAGTCCGCCGACCGGTTCAAGCCGGGCGGTCATCCCTACATGGCCACCGGTTACATCGAAAGTCCGGAAGAGCCCTGGGAAATGCACGTGCGCGCACTGGACCTCACCACGGGCCGCTTGATCTGGGATCATCCGCAAATCGGCTCGCGATCCTACGGAGCCGGCCTGCTTTCAACCGCGGGCGGTCTGCTCTTTGCCGGCGACGACCAGGGCTTTCTCACAGCGCTCGACGCGCGCACCGGCAAGCCAATATGGCACTACAACCTGGGCCAGCGCATCTCCGCTTCTCCCATGACGTATCAGTTCCGCGGGCGGCAGTACATTGCGATTACGGCCGGTTCGAATGTGATGGCCTTCGCACTGCCGCTTAATCCGGCCAGCGGAGCAAACGCGCCTCTGACCAGTACAGGTCGTGATACGGCACGTCCTCGCGCGGAGGCCGCGGATCCGCCAGCGCGCCGGAAATCTTCCGTGCGGCGATCTGCGCGTCCTCAGCAGTAAGGGCTCGCAGATCGAGCACGATACGGCCGTCGCGCGCGTCGTGGACCCATACCGGCGGATCGCCTTCCCGCAGAAGGTTTGCTACGCGCCGTGGTTGCTCTACCGAAACCGCCACGCGGTGCGGCTGCGATGTCGTTTCCACAGGAAACGCTTGGCGCAGGACGGCGATCACTTCCTGATAGCGGCCGAGCTCAGCCTCGCGGTCGAGTGAGCACCATCGCTCGAGCGCGGCCATGAGCCCGACGATTCCTTCTTTGCCTACCTTCATCGCGCGGCCGATTCCCCAGTTTTGCAGATAGCAGGCCCTCACCAGCTCCTTCCGGCCGCAAATCAAACCGGACGTGGGAGCGCCCATCGCCTTATGCCCGCTCGTGATGACGAGCGCTGCGCCCGCTTGTACAAACGGCCGGACATCGGGTTCTGCAGCCGCATCCACGATTACGGGAATACTCCGCTCGGCAGCTATGGAAACACAATCGCTAAGCGGGATGAAGTCGCCCTCAGGATGAACGGCCCCGGTAACCACATAGAGCAACGCGGCGGTTCGCGGCGTAATCGCGCCTCGAAGCTGGAACGCGTCGGCATGGTTCGCCGTGCCCACCCACACTACGCGAGCGCCGCTCAACCGGACCATCTGCGAAATGCGCGCTCCAAAGTTTACGTCGTGCGCCTGATGGAGGAGAACTTCGTCCGGCAGCCCATCGGTGTCGGGCAAGCGCATGATGCGGGCCAGGTTGGCTCCGGTCATCGCCGCCGCGGCCGTGATCGCAAGCGCCGAGGAGGCAGAAGAGGTGACGCAGCCCGCCTCGGCCCCGGTTATACGCGCGATCAAGCGGCAGGCGGCGCGCTGCAAAGTGTCGATTTCGAAATTGAGCTGGAGCGCCTCCGCGGTTGCTGACGCCACCTCCGGGGCCGCCACGTTTGCTCCGACGATCGTCGGCGTTCCGATTGCATTAATAACGCGGGTGAGTCCAAATTTAGTACAGATATCCATAGTTCATTCTGGCGTGCAGGAACAATTCCGTCATGCCGAGATTGCGGAGCCGCAGCTCGATCAATTTTGGCGGCAGCCGCCGGCCGGTACGCGCTAGCCTTTCGCTCAACTCAGCGCTAAATGCGTTGTTGGCAGTCCGGAGCGCCTCGGCGGCCTTCAACTTCACAGCAAAGGTTTGCGTGATATCGAAGCCGATCGGTTGGGGTACGAATGCCGCTGTACTCTCGGGCTCCGCCATCCCGGAATCGAGCGGCAGCGAATAGTAGTAGAGGTCCGGAGCCGAGTGGCGGCTCAATCCCACAAGTGCGAACGGCGGCTGGAAGTTGGCCAGCCCCGCTGCCAGGCTCGCCTCCTCCGCGGCGCTGCCCGTATAAAGATGATCAAGCTGATCGTCGTGCTCCGTGTAAGGGTTCGGAAGAAACATAGCATCCGGCCGGTAGCGCAGGAAATAGAACAGCAGCCGGTCCCGCAGCTCAGTGGGCGAGACAGCACCGAGCTCGCCCGACCGGTAGCCGAGCGAGATGATCGCTTTTGCTCCCAGAATACGCGCGGCTTCTTCATTCTCGACACGGCTGCGCGCAGCGGCCTCTTCGGGCAAGAGATCACGCGACTCTTTTTCGTCGTTCGCTACGCGGATCACATAAACATCCGAGCCGCTGCCGGCCAGCCGCGCCACCGTTCCCCCGGCGCTCAACACGTAGTCGCCGCCGTGCGCCGTCACAACCAGAACGGTTTTCGGGCTGGGCAGCGCTGCCTTGGGATACTCCGGAAACGAAACCTTCGTTCCCGTAAGCGGTCCTTTCAGAGCGGGCAAATCGTCGAATTCGTCCATGAAATCGAAGACCTCCGCGTACTTGACGCCGTTCTCCTTACCGCGCACTGCCGAAATCCAGTACATGCGCCATTCTTGCAGCCGCTTGGCAGCATCTTCATCGCTCAGGCCCTCAAGCTCGGGAATCGTGAGTCCTTGCCGGTCGAGTTGCGCTCGAATCGAGCGCGCCATAGAGGGGTGCAACCGGATGTTGCGATTCATCCAGTAAGCCTTGGATTTGCGCTCCATCTGGCTCTCGTTCAGCTCGAACGCGATGTTCGGCCGATAGCCCCGCCCATAGTCGCTGCGCTGGGCGAAGTACCGGTAGGGTACGCGCCACGGCCGCAGTCCGAGCGTTAAATGCTCCGGCAGGAAATTCGGATTCCCCGCGGCCCACGTAGCTTCCGCGACGGCCTTGGCGCTCTTGCGATGGTCTGGATTGCGGTCGTAATGACCCCACGGATCATAGGCCATCACGGCTTCCGGCCGGTATTTCCGGATCAGCAGAATCAACTGGGCGCGCATTTCGTTAAGCGGCACGGAGTCGGTATGATCGTTGCGCCAGTTTAAGCTGATGACGTCTTTCATCCCGAGATAGCGGACCGCTTCGACCGTCTCCTTGAGATTGATCATGTTGTTGCCGGCCCATCCCAACGCCCCGTCTTTCTCATCGTTGGTGACGCGCACGTAATATCCCGTGTAGCCTGCATCGGCAAATTTGGCGATCAGCCCACCAAACGTGTACTCCCAGGTGTGGTCATCGTGGTGCGGCAGAATCACCAGAAAAGTTTTCCCGGGTGGAACCTGGCCTAGGGGAAGCGCGGCTGCGGCGCGCAGTGTAAACAGGATCGAAAAGAGAACGAGATGCCTGGGCATCGGTGGTATATCCTAACACGGTGGGATTCTGCGCAATCGCAGTAGCATTCTTCAGCATTATCATGGCGGCGCCGGTATGGGGCGAGAGCGTGCTGGTAATCACAGCCCATGCCGGCGATTATTTGATCGGCGCAGGCGGCACGCTGGCAGGCTTCGCCAGCCAGGGCCACACGGTCACTATCGTTCAGGTTACGAACGATGAAAAAAACTCGGTCTCGCTGGGGCCAGCCGAGACGCAGAAGGCCAATGCCGACGATGCTCGCCGTGCGGCGTCAGTGCTCGGCGCGCGCGAGGTCGTATTCCTCGGTCATAAGAGCGGCGAGCTGGGCTACATTTCAAGCACCGAGCTGCGCGAGGAGCTGTTCGGACTCATCCGCTTTTTCAAACCGCGGGTTCTGTTCATCCCCGATCCCTACATTCACTACGACCCGAACCGCGATCATCACTACGTGGGCAAGGCGGCTGAAGAGGCGTGGGGGTACAGCGGCGGATCAACGTTTGCGCCGGAGCTGAACCGCATGGGCATCGCACCCTACGGCGCGCCCGAGGTGTTCTACTATGCTGTGGCGAGGCCCTACAGGCCCGGCGAAGGCGGCGACGGGCCCGCGAAGTTTCGGCCTGTCGATATCACCGCGTCTTTCGAGCGCAAGCTGCGGGCGATTCTGGCATTGCACACGGCGAACGAACTCTACGCGTCACACGCAGCCGGCACGGAGGCTGCGGACGAAAAGGTACGCTCGTTGGTGACGAACCTGGCGCGAACGGTCGGCCAGAAGCACGGCTTCCGTTACGCTGAGGAGTTCAATCATGTGGGCCGGACAGAAGGATTGCCGGAGCATGTCGCCGAACGCGCCAGGCCCAAAGCGAAACGCGAGTAGTTCGAGATCACGCGGGTTTGCGCTCCAGCACCCGGCCGAACCACCACGTGGACCATGCGCAAGCCGCCAGACACGGCGCCAGCAGGAGCGGGCCCGCGTACTCAGCTCCGGCGGCCGCCATAATCATCGGAACAATCTGCAGGAGGCTGTCGCCGAGTGTTACGCCCGAGTGGAACCTCCATCTCACTTGCGCACGCTGCTCGGTAATGGAAGCCCGGTGACCGACGGCCAGCGCGGCCAGCGCCGCTGCCAGTCCTCCTATTGGCGAAAGCGGCAGCGTCAGCGCCAGCGTGATCAGCAGGAACGCCGCATCTTTCGCAGCAAGTATCTGCCAGCCGGGAAGCGGGAGCAGACGGTAGCGTGTCAGGCCGCCTTCGCCGTCCAGACCGAACAGGCACTGCGCATATGTCGAGATCGTCAGCATGACCACGATCGTCAGCGGAAAGTACGCTTGCGCAGGCAACAGGCCTTTGGCTCGGAAGATCAGCGCCGGCACAACCACTACCAGCCCGCCATAAAAATCCAGCGTCGAAAGGATTTCTCGCACATTTTTGCGGATCAGTTGATCGAGCTGCCCGGGAAATTGGGGCACTCGCCGCCACGCGTGAATGCAAGCCCCTACCGGGATTGACGGAATCACGAATCCGACTGCAAACAGGCCGGCCAAAACTGCCCAGAGGCCAAGAGTCAGTTTCTTCCAGACCGCCAGGGCCGCCAGCATCCAGATCACGGGACTGAGCCACGGGCTCAGAATCCGCAACAGCCGGCGCTCGCTGCTCGCCAGCGGCCAAATCGCCAGTCTTTCCGGAGGGACCTGCCGCAGCGGATCGCCGCTCATGGGAAGAAAGACAACGAGGCCAATAATGACGAGGACGAGAATGAACGCTCCCGGATCATGAAAAAACAGCAGCGTGAAACCCGCATGACTCAGGTTGTTGCCGGAGAAAGCCAGGAGGGATTTGCGGCTCCGCCGCGTGGCCGTCCACAATGCTCCTAAGATGGCTCGGACCGGAGCCATTCCAATTCCTGAGTCACGGGCGATTCGGCCAATTCAAAATACAGTTCCTCGAGTGATCGCGGCAGATCCGGTGCAAATGAATTCCAAACCATCCTGCCAGCACGAATGATCACAATTTGGGTGGCAATGCGCTCGACCATTGAAAGAATATGCGAGGTGAGGAATACGGTGATGCCGCGTGCCGCCGCGGTCACGAGCAGCTCGTGCATGATCCGGGAGGTCACCGGGTCGATGGCCTCGAACGGCTCGTCCAGAATCAGCACCTCGGGATTCGGCAGAAGCGCCATCGCAAAGGCCGTTTTCTTGCGCATCCCGTGAGAGCAGGCGCTCGCAAACCTGTCGCGGCCTTCCATTAGATTCAAAACCTGCAAAAGCTGTTCGATGCGCGCGCGGGCGGCACCCGCGGGCAGCCCGTACACCTGGCCTGTCAGCAGCAGATGCTCTTCGACCGTGAGGTCATCGAAAAGCCCGAGATTTTCCGGCAGCACTCCGATTTTGCGCTTCACTGCCACAGTCTCGGTCGCGACGTTATGACTGCACACGATAGCTTCTCCGGAACTCGGCGTCAGCAGACCGGTAAGCATCTTGACGGTGGTAGACTTCCCCGCGCCGTTAGGACCTAGAAAAGAGCAGATCGCTCCCTTCCCAACTTCGAGCGTGAGCCGATCAACAGCAGTGAAATCGCCAAAGCGCCGGGTCAGGTCTCGGCAGGAGATCATCCGTTTATTTCACTTCCACAATGAGTATTGAATGGGCCGAGGTTTCGCCGCTACTGCTTGGCTTTGCGAACCGCTTCTGTAAGGGCCGGCACCACTTCAAACAGATCGCCCACGATGCCGTAGTCGGCCAGCTCGAAAATGGGAGCGTTGCCGTCCTTGTTGATCGCCACGACGGTCTTCGATCCTTTCATGCCGACCAGGTGTTGAATGGCGCCGGAGATGCCAACCGCGACGTACAGCTTCGGCGCTACCGTCTGGCCGGAGCTGCCGACCTGCCGCTCCATCGGGAGCCAGCCGGCATCACAGATCGGACGGGATGCCGCGAGCTCGGCCCCAAGCGCCTGGGCCAGCTCCTCCACAATTCGAATATTAGCGGCTTCCTGAATGCCGCGGCCCACCGACACGATTCTCTCGGCCGCCGAAAGGTCTACGGCGCGCTGGGACTCCCGGAATAATTCGAGCGGCCGAGTGCGTATGTCGGAAGCGGCAAGCTGCGGCGAAAATTTTACAACAGAGGCCGAGCCCGCCACGAGCGTGTCCGCGCGATATGCGCCTGCCTGTAGCGAAGCGAACGACGGCGGCTCGCCCGTAAAAGCCACGTCCGCATTCAGTTTTCCCTGGAAGAGCTGTCGCACAAAAATCAGCCGGCCATCTTCCACGCGATGCCCGATCACATCGCTGATTGCGGCGCGCGAGAGCGATGCCGCCAGCTTGGGAAGAAAATCACGCACCTGATAGGTATGCGGAAACAGCACAAGCGAAGGTCGCGTTTCGCCGACGACTTGCCGCAGCGCAATCGTGTAAGCATCCGGGGTATAGTCCCGGAGAAGATCATGCTCGACGGCATGGATCTTCTCGAAACGACTGGCGGCGAGCTTCGCGGCCACGCCATCAATCGCCTGGCCTAAGATTGCGGCTTCGGCTGAGGTTTGGAGCTCGGACGCCAACTGCTGGGCAGCCGCCAGCGTCTCGAGCGACATGCGGTTAAGCTCGCCCGCGCGCTGCTCGGCCACCGCCAGTATGCTCATATAACGCGCGCCTCAAACTTCAGTTTTTC
>Ga0070741_10001479_pt1 | contig 71328 bp, 71 predicted proteins | sample Coa_R1_4_FD_66440 | JGI IMG/M metagenome (GOLD analysis project Ga0070741, IMG submission 66440) | Surface soil microbial communities from Centralia Pennsylvania, which are recovering from an underground coalmine fire - Coalmine... | ecosystem: Environmental > Terrestrial > Soil > Unclassified ... | reverse complement strand
GCCGCCGGCGTCTGCCAGTCGATGCGGCGCAGCACCAGGAACCCGCGGTTGAACCACGACGACAAGAGATGCTTCAGGTCGCTGTCGACGCAGGCGAGCCCCTCCTCGCCCGCGTCGAGGAGGTCGCGGCGCAAGGCGACGATCTGCGCCGTGGCGCCAGGCGCCAGGTTGAGGCGGCGGAAGAACTCCTGACGCGGACTTTCCACCGCCCGCTGCAGGTCGGCGACGGTCGCGGCGCCGGGGCTCTCCAGATAGGCAGTCGCCGCGGCGCTGACCGCCTCCGCGTCCGGCTGCATGGTGGCGAGGAAGGTGAGGAATGCGTGGCGCTCATCCGGCCCGAGCGCGCCGTAGCGCGCGAGGATCGCGCTGGCGATCGCCACGCCCGATGCCTCGCCGCGTCCGGAGAGCAGGGCCTGCGACAGCTGCTCGAGATTCTCTTCGGGCGTCGCGCCGCCAAGCGAGCGCGGCAGCAGCTGCCGGCTCTGGTCGGCGATGGTTCCCAGCAGCTCTTGGAGGAAGGAGACGTTCACCGGTCTATCCGTCGGCAGTGCCTGAGAGGGTGCAGGCGATCCTGGCGGCGAATTATATCAAATTCGCGACCCGCGTCGCCGCCCTACCGGGGCCGGCCAGAGTGACAGGTGCCTCTTTCGGCGCCATTCTGCCTCCCGCTCGCCTTGGAGGAGGACGCCCGTGACCACCGAGACCTACGAGATCATCGCCGTCAAGTATGCCGAGTTCACCAACCGGCGCCGCTTCGAGAGCTTCATCGCCGCCGACGACCATGACGGTCCGCACCCCATCGACTATTTCGTCTGGGTGATCCGCAACGCCAACCGCACGGTGTTGGTCGATTGCGGGTTCGACCAGGCGGAGGGAAGCAAGCGCGGCCGCCGCGTGGACCGCGCTCCGGCCGCCATGCTCGAGATGCTCGGCATCTCGCCCGCAAAGATCGAGCAGCTCATCGTCTCGCATCTGCATTACGACCACGCCGGCACGCTCGGTGCCTTCCCGAGCGCCCGCTTCCACCTGCAGGCCGCGGAGATGGCCTACGCCACCGGCCCTTGCATGTGCCACAATCACCTGCGCTATCCCTTCACCGCCGACCACGTCTGCGAGATGGTCCGCCATGTCTATTCGGGGCGCGTGGTGTTCCACGACGGCGACGCCGAGGTGGCGCCAGGCATCACCGTGCACAAGATCGGCGGTCACAGCCGCGGCTTGCAGTGCGTGCGCGTGATGACGGCCGGCGGGCCGGTCGTATTGGCTTCCGACAGCTCGCACTTCTACGAGAACTTCGAGAAGGGCAAGGTGTTTCCGATCACCATCGACATCGCCGACGTGCTGAGCGGCTATGAGCGCCTCAAGACGCTGGCCGCCTCCCCCCGGCATGTCGTGCCCGGGCACGATCCGCTCGTGTTGCACCGCTACCCGGCGCTGAACAGCCAGACCAAGGGAATCGCCCACCGCCTCGACGTGGCCCGCCTTGACGCTTGAGGCCCGCCGGTCCCGGCCGCCTGGAGGAGCGGCCGCAGGTGTCGCCGTCGGCCGCTCACCGATTATTTACCCGCGGCACCTATCTGGTTGGGCAGGGGGACGTGACGATGGTCTGAGGGACAGGCCAGATGACCCAGCATCCCCCCACCCCCGGCACGCCCGCCGGACCGCCCCCTCGGGGCGAACCGGCCACCAAGCCCGGCAAGGAGCAGCGGCGCAGTCCGAGGCGCCGCGTGCTGAAGGAAGGCAAGCTCGTGTTCGGGCTCGGCCATTCCGTGGTCGACTGCACCATCGACAACATGTCCGAGGGCGGAGCGCACGTGCGCCTGATCAGCTCGCACGGCATTCCGGGCGACTTCTATCTCGTCGAAGCCAGCCGCGGCATCATCCACAAGGCCGAGGTCGCCTGGCGCACGACCACGGGCATCGGCCTGAGGCTGCTCGGGCCGCTGGAGGACGTCGCCGCGCGCGAGGCTCTCATGCGGAAGTTCCGCCGCGGCTGAGCCCAGGCATCAGTCCGCGATCGCAACAAGGTTGGGCCGGCGCGGCAGCGTCTGCGGCGTTTTCACGTTCCAGGCCAGGCCGAGCCTCGCCAGCAGCACAAGCACCCACCACCCCGGGTCCATCTCGCCCTTGCCGAGCCCGAGCCGCGCCGAGCCCGGGAAGGCATGGTGATTGTTGTGCCAGGCCTCACCCATGGTGATCAGGCTGCAGTAGCGCACGTTGTAACCCTGCACGCCTGCGCCCTCGACGTGCCAGGAGCGCGGGCCCCGGTTGTGGGCGAAGTAGCCAACCAGCCAATGTCCCGTCACCGACAGGGCAACCCGGGCGGCGATCCCCCACACCAGCCACGCCATGCCCCCGACCAGGAAGAACAACGCCGCCCAGGGCAGCTGCTGGGCCATCCAGGTGCGGTCGAGGAAGCGGTAGAAGCGGTCCTCGGCGACGCGCCGCTCCATCACCAATCGCGGCGGGTGGTCGAGTTCGAGCTCGCAATGCAGCTGCCAGAATGCGTCGCGCAGGATCGCCGAGCGGTGCGCGAGATACGGGTGGCACGAAGCCTTCCTCTGCGCCCAGTCGCGGATGTCGTGCTGGCGGATCATGCCGTAGGGCCCCGCCATGCCGACGAGCGTGCCGAGATAGACGAACAGCCGCTCGAGCCATAGCGGGCAGTCGTAGGCGCGATGGATGAGCCGGCGATGCATGCCGAGCGAGTGGCCGAGGCACACGGTAACCGCCGTCGTCACCAGAAGCAGCGCCAGCGCCCCCCAGGTGAAGGTGAGGGGGCCGCCGAGCAGCGCGGCCAGCGTCATGGCGGAGATCCACAGCGACTTCGCGGGCTTCCAGTGCACGCTGCCGTCAACGGCACTCGTAGCCTCGGCATCGAACATGCGCGGGGCTCGAAACGTGCTCTCGGACCTTGCCAGTGCGGAGTCGACGAGGTCGCCAACCTGCTCATCGCGGCTTGCCGGCACGTCCATCACGGCCCCTCCACGCGCACGGATCCGCGGCTCCTCGGCTACTCATGTAACCGCCACAGGACTGGGTGCAGACCACTATATCTTGCGGCTATCGATTCATGATTCGATCAGCATTTCGGCGTTGACTTGCCCGGCTGCATTCTTGCTTTCCCGGCGCCTTCGCGCGCGTGTTGCCGTCAGCGGGAGTCATCCCATGTTCTCGTACTCGATCTCGGCATATTGCCGGCCGATCCGGCCGCCGCACGTCGTCCGGCGGCTTTCCGCGTGCAGCCTTGCGCTCGCCCTACTGGCTCAGCCTCCGCACGCCGCCGCCGAGCCGGCAGCCGCCTGCGCCAGCGTGAGCCCCAGCGTGATCAGTCGCCAATCGGATCGGTGGAGCGTTGCGCTGGCGGCCGGCCAGCCGGACGCGATCGCCCGCTTCTATGCCGAGGATGCGGTATTGGTGGCATCCCCGGAGTCCGCTCCCATCGTCGGCCGGGCCGCCATCAGCAGCTACTTTGCGGACTTCGTGGCCCGGCACGCGCAAGCTACGCTGAGCATGCGGTCGATCCACGTCAGCTGCAACGCCGCCTCCGATACGGGCAACTACGTCTACCGGCTGACGGGCAAGCGAAAGGGCACGCGCAACCTGCTCGTGGGCCGCTACAGCCTCTTCTACGAGTATCGGGACGGCGAATGGCTGATCGTGCGTCAGCACAACCAGCCCTCGCCGCAACCCACCCTCGCCGCCCGATGAGGCGCCTGGCCCTGGTCGCGCTCGTTGGCCTCCTGCCGGGGCCTGCGCTCGGGCGCGATGACGTTATGACGCTCGTGCTGCGCTGCAAGAACGACGACGCGAGAGTGGAGATCTACCTGCCCCAATCCATCGTCACGGGGCGCACGCTCGCCAACATCGACCTCGCCAGGCCCGCCAGAGGCTTCTATGCCCTCGATCTCACTGAAGCCGGGAAGGGCAAGACGCTGGAGCCCGCCCGAGTGAGCCTGCGGGCCGACAAGAAGGCGGTGATCGTCGAGCAGCTCACACGCAGGCTGCCGGCAGCGACCGTTCCCGCGGCCGGCGGCACGGTCAGCTTCGACCACCGCTTCGCCGAGAGCATGGTCTGCGAACCGTTCAACGGGGAGTGAGCGCGTGTCGCTCGACGTCGGCCGTTTCGCTCTCTTCTAGGGATTAGTCGGAGACACGCGTACAGTCGCGCCCAACCCGCCGCCTGCGTGCTAAGCTGCGCCGCAATCAGCAGGGAGGCACGATGAGCACGTCAGACGGCACAAAGCCCGAGCGCGGCTTCCTCCGCGGCCTGCAGAGCTACGGCGACCGCGATTTCTCCATTTACATGCGCCGCGCGTTTGCGCGCTCGATGGGCTACACCGTGGACGAGCTGTCGCGCCCCGTGGTCGGCATCGCCTACACACATTCCAGGTTCAACCCCTGCCACCGCCACTTCCCCGAGCTGCTCGACGCGGTCAAGCGCGGAGTAGCGGCGGCCGGCGGCCTGGCGCTCGAGTTCCCCACCACCTCGCTGCACGAGTCCACGCTCGCCCCCAACTCCATGAAGTTCCGCAACCTCATGGCCATGGACACGGAGGAGATGATCCGCGCCCAGCCGATGGATGCGGTGGTGCTGATGGGCGGCTGCGACAAGACCGTGCCGGCCCAGCTCATGGGCGCGGCGAGCGCCGGCAAGCCCGCCATCCAGCTGATCGGCGGCCCGCAGATGACCTCGCGCTACAAGGACGACCGTGTCGGCGCCTGCACCGACTGCCGCAAGTTCTGGGTGCAGTTCCGCGCCGGCAAGCTCGGCCGGGCCGACATCGACGCGGTGGAGGGCCGCCTCGTCACCACCGCCGGCACCTGCGCCGTGATGGGCACGGCCTCCACCATGGCCGCCATCGCCGAGGCGCTGGGCATGACGCTGCCGGGCACCGCCGCAATTCCCGCCGTGCACGCCGACCGGCTGCGCGCGGCCGAGGCGACGGGCGCGCGCGCCGTCGCCCTGGCGCGATCCGACCTCACGCCCGACAAGATCATCAGCGCCGGCGCGATCGAGAACGCCGCCCGGGTGCTGTTGGCGCTGGGCGGCTCCACCAACGGCGTGATCCATCTCGCGGCCATAGCCGGCCGGCTCGGCCTCAAGTTCGATCTTGCGCGTCTCAACGAGCTGTCGGACACGACGCCCGTGCTGGTGGCCGTCAAGCCCGTCGGCACCGAGCATTACATGGAGGACTTCTTTGCCGCCGGCGGTATCGGCGCGGTGCTGCGCGAGCTCAAACGCCTGCTCGATCTCGACGCCATGACCGTCACCGGCGAGACGCTGCGCCAGCGCCTTGCCGCGGAGGAAGGGAACTACGTCGACCGGCGCGTCATCAGGTCAACGGCCGATCCGCTGGAGCGCCAGGGCGGGCTCGTCGCGCTGTTCGGCTCGCTGGCACCGGACGGCGCCATCCTCAAGCGTTCCGCTGCAACGCCCGAGCTGTTCGAGACGACGGCGCGCGCGGTGGTGTTCGACTCGCTCGAGGACATGGCTGCCCGCATCGACGATCCCGCCCTCGACGTCACGGCCGAGGACATTCTCATACTGCGCAACGCCGGCCCGCGCAGTCCTGCCGCCATGCCCGAGGCCGGCTTCCTGCCGATCCCCAAGAAGCTGCTCGAAGCCGGCGTCAAGGACATGGTGCGCATCTCGGACGCGCGCATGTCGGGCACCGCCTACGGGACGATCGTGCTGCACGTGGCGCCGGAGGCAGCCGTGGGCGGACCGCTGGCGCTCGTACGCACCGGCGACCGCATCCGCCTGAGCGTGAAGGAGCGCCGGCTCGACCTGCTGGTGGAGGAAGGCGAGCTTGCGAAGCGGCGGGCGAGCCAGGGTGTCAGACTCGCGGGGTCTGACACCGCACGCGGCTACGACAAGCTCTTCCGCGACACGGTCCTGCAGGCGCCAGACGGCTGCGACTTCGATTTCCTGCGGGGTCAGACCCTGCGGGTCTGACCCCATGATGGGCAGCGACCATGCCGCGTCCGCCACGTGAGGACCATGAAGGTGCGTGGCATCATGTGATGAACCGTGGAATCAATCGCGCGGCGGTGTTCCGAAGCGACCATGACCGGGAGATATTTCTGCAGTGCCTGGTGGCCGCCGCCGAAAGATACCAGCTTCAAATCCACGCCTACTGTCTCCTTGGCAATCACTTCCACCTGCTCCTACTCAGCGAAGGGGCACAGCTCTCGGACGGCATGCGCTTCCTGACCGCGCGGTTCACCCAAAGGATCAACTACCGCGACGGCAGAGATGGCCCAATATTCCGCGGGCGCTTCACGTCGGTAATGGTGAAAACTGACGCTCACTTGGTGCGTGTCAGTCGCTACATCCACCGAAACCCCGTGGAGGCCGGCCTCGCCGCCAGTCCAGAGATTTGGCCTTGGTCGAGCGCGGCCGCTTATGTCGGCACGCGGGCTGCACCAACCTGGTTGCGGACCGATGCGCTCCTGGACATGTTCGGCGTGGCTGCGCGCAGGGAATATCGTGCCTTCCTCGAGGCGCCAGTCGACGAGCAGACGCGGGCGGCTTACCAGGATTGGTAGATCGTCCCACGAGCCGGGGTCAGACCCGCAGGGTCTGACCCCTAATCCTGCGACTTCGATTTCCTGCGGGGTCAGACCCTGCGGGTCTGACCCCATACACTCACCGCTCCGCCATCAGCGGCCCGATGCGGCGAACCTGGACGCGGCGGTTGAGGGGCTCGGGGCCTGGGGTGTTGATCTTGAGGAACTGCTTGCCGTAGCCCTGCGTGACCAGGTTCTCCGGCGGCACCCCGAAGGTCTCAGACAGAACCTCGGCCACGGACGAGGCGCGCCGATCCGACAGGCTCAGGTTGTCGACGTCCGAGCCCACCGCGTCGGTGTGGCCCTCGATGAGGAACACCTCGTCGGGATTGCGCCGGAGAACGCGCAGCATCACGCGCGCCAGCCGCTCGAGCTTGGGATACTGGTCGGGCGTGATCTCCCAGGCGCCGAACTCGAAGGTGATGTCGGAGAGCTCCACGTAGCGCATGCGCTGCCGCAGCTCGAAATTGTCGCGAATCTCCTCCAGCGAATAGGCACGCTCCAGCACGTCGACCGGGGGCGCCTCGAAGGCTTCGTAGAGGTCGTCATCGCTGGCGCGGGAATAGTCCACGATATACTTCTCGCGCGGAATGGTGATCCGCGGCGGCGCCAGCGCCAGAATGGCGAGCCCAACCGCCGCACCGACGCCCACGCCGATTGCCACGTCGCGCATGAAGCGGCGATTGTCGATGATGTTGTACTCGCGCCCGTCGGGGCCGCGACGGTAGCGGCGCACGAGACGGCCGCTCCCGTCCGTGACCGAAATGACGCGCATTCCGTCCGGCCGCACGTAGAACGTCTCGCTGAAGCCGTCGGGGCGCCGCTCGGTCCTGACGTCGCGGCCGCCGAAGCGGAACCGCTCCGCCTCGTCGTGGCGGATCACGATCCGGTCGCCCTGCTTGACGATGATGCGGTTGCCCGGCTCCTCGATCACGCGCCGGCCGCCGGCCTCGACGTGCTCCTTGCGGCCCTTCTGCACGTCCTCGAAGCGCGGCACGGCCACCGCGGGTCCGCGCGGGCCCGGCGGCTGGAAGCCGGGGGCGCCCGCAGGCCCTGCCGCCGGCCCCTTCGGCACCACGCCCTGCACCGGGCCCTTGGGAATGGGCGCAAATCCACCCGCCGGCGGCGGCGTGGGTTGGACCGGCATCACCTGCTTGGGCGCTTCCTTCTTGAATTCCGGCCCCTTGGGATGAGGCACAAATCCGCCTGCCGGCGGCGTCGGTTGCGCCGGCATCACCTGCTTCGGTGCCTCCTTCTTGAAATCCGGTCCCTTGGGATGAGGCGCAAATCCGCCTGCCGGCGGCGTCGGTTGCGCCGGCATCACCTGCTTCGGTGCCTCCTTCTTGAAATCCGGACCTTTGCGCTCGAAGGGCTGCTGAGACGCCTTGGGCATCGGCGGCTGTCCACCCCCTGGAGGTGGACCTGGCGGTTTGGGGAGGGCCGTCGGCGCCTTCCTCTCGCCGCCCGGAGGAGGCCCCTTCTTGCGCTCCTCCTCCTTGTGCTTGGCCTTCTCCTGCTCGGATTGCGCCACAACGAAGGGCTTCGCCAGCGTCTCGGCGCGCGCAAGGGCGGCAAGCGACACGGAGACGGCAAGGGCACCGAGGAGAGTCACGGGTGTGCGGAGCATGGAGGTCCGGTCCTGGAGAGCGGCGTTCGCGGCACAGGGACCAGCACAGCGGCGACGCTGGCACCGAATCCGAGTGAGCAATCGCGTTTCTCTCGCGACTTTGGGGCGCAATGTAGGCTGCGAGCACAAGTTCCTCCGCGACCCGTTCGCACAAGGATGACCGATGGGACCGAGGGCGTTCGAATTTTGCAGATCGGCTCGTCCCGGCTACCCTTCCGGCCGGACACCTGGGAGCTGAAACGCAAGGAGTGCCCGACGGATGCATCTCGCCGGCAAGACGTACGAGGAGGCCTACCGGACGTTCCGCTGGGAGCTGCCGGCGCGGTTCAACATCGCGCGGGCGATCAGCGAAATCCACGCCGCGCGGACGCCGGACGCCCCGGCGCTGCTGTATGAGCAGACGGACGGAGCGCTGCGCACCTGGACCTTCGCAGAGATCGCTGGCAGCGCCGGCCGCTGTGCCAACGTGCTCTCTCATCTGGGCGTGGGCCGAGGCACCGTCGTCGCCATTCACCTGCCGCAATGCCCGGAAAGCGTGATCACCCACATCGCCATCCAGAAGCTCGGCGGCATCGCCCTGCCGCTCTTCACGCTGTTCGGTCCGGACGCGGTCGGCTACCGCCTCTCCGACAGCGGCGCACGCATTCTCGTCACGACGCCCGAGGCGCTCGAGCGCACGGCCGAGGCGGTACGCGCCGTGGACACGGTCGCCCACGTTCTCACCGTGAGCGGGGAGGCGACGGGCGGCGCTCACGATTTCTGGTCGCTGCTCGAGCGCGCCCGACCGTCGGCGCCGACCGCCGACACGGCCGCGGACGATCCGGCGCTGCTGATCTACACCTCCGGGACGACCGGCAATCCCAAGGGAGCGCTGCACGCCCAGCGCGTGCTTCTCGGCCACTTGCCGGGCGTGGTGATGCCGCACGACTTCTTCCCGCAGCCGGGCGACCGCTTCTGGACGCCGGCGGACTGGGCCTGGGCCGGCGGCCTGCTCGACGTGCTGCTCCCGTCACTCTACCACGGCGTGGCGGTGGTGGGCTCGGTGCGCGCGAAATTCGATCCCGACTGGGCCTTCGCCTTCATGGCCCGGCACGGCATCCGCAACACCTTCATGCCGCCGACCGCGCTGCGGCTCATGCGCCAGGTCGCCAATCCACGTGCCCACTACGACTATCGCCTGCGCTCGATCGGCACCGGCGGCGAGAAGCTGGGCGAGGACATGATGGCGTGGGGGCGCGACACCTTCGGGCTCGAGCTGGCGGAGTTCTATGGCCAGACCGAGGTCAACCTCGTGGTCGGCAACGCGCCCGGCCTGTTCCCGGTCAAGGCCGGCTCTATGGGCCGCGCTATACCCGGCCACGCCGTGGAGGTGGTGGACGAGGCGGGCAGCGTCCTGCCGCCGGGCAAGCCGGGAGTGGTGGCGGTACGCCGGCCCGACCCCGTCATGTTCCTCGAATACTGGAAGCAGCCGCAAGCCACGGCGGAGAAATTCCGTGGCGACTGGTGCCTCCTCGGCGACGTCGCAGTCAAGGACGAGGACGGCCACTTCTGGTTCCAGGGCCGCGACGACGACATCATCAGCTCGGCGGGCTACCGCATCGGCCCCGGCGAGGTGGAGGAGTGCCTGGCCAGGCACCCGGCGGTGGCGCTCGCCGGCGTGATCGGCGCGCCGGACCCCATTCGCGGCGAGGTGGTCGCCGCCTTCATCGTCCCCGCACAGGGCTACGAGCCGTCACCGGCGCTCGCCGCCGAGATCCAGATGTTCGTCAAGGAGCACCTGGCCGCGCACGAGTACCCGCGCAAGATCCGCTTCATCGACACCATGCCCGTGACCGTCACCGGCAAGATCCGCCGCCTGGAGCTGCGCAAGCTCGAGCGGGCCGAGACCAAGTAGCCTGCCTCTCCGCGCAATCGCGTCCCGCGGACACCCTCGTCAGCGGTAGCCGCGTAGCGCGCTGTAGCGTTGCCTCTGATCCTCGCTCAGCAGCTCGGCCGTCGTGAGATGGTACTTCAGGTGCACCGCACGTAGAGCTCCCTGCCGCTCGCCGATCTGCGCCGTCAGCAGCGCCAACCGGGCAGGGGTCATCTTCCCTGCGGCAAATTCCTGCTCCAATGCGGTCTCGCTCTCGATCAGTTTCTCGCCGGCCGCAACGGCCTCGGCCTTCATGGCCTCGTAGAGCTGCTTGAGGCCCTGCCTTTGCTGCGCACTCAGATCGAGCTTGTCGCCCAGCTCGAGCACATGGAGCGGCCCCGGATAGCCGTTGAGCTCCGCGGCACGCGCCAGGCCCATGCCCTTGCCGCTTCGAAGATCGGCGATCTGCTGCCCGCTCAGGGCCTTCAAGCCAGGTTGCGGGAGCCCCGCATGGGCCCCGTGATCGTGCCGGTGCGGTTGCGCCATGGCCGGCGCCGCCAGCGCGATCAGCACGGCTGTAATCCAGGGCTTCATCCTGTATCCTCCGTTCCCTTCACCAGTGGTCCTCGAAGCATATCATGGCCGAAGAGACCGTCTCGGCACCAGCGTCGAACCGGTACGACCGCATGGAGGTCGCCGGCGCCTTCGGCGATTTGGGCACCCTGGTCCCCTTCGTCGTTGCCTATATCGGCGTCCTGAAAATGGACCCGTTCGGCGTTCTGCTGGCCTTCGGGCTGGCCATGATCGTCTGCGGCTTCGTCTATCGCACCCCGATCCCGGTCCAGCCCATGAAGGCCGCCGGAGCGATCGCGACCACGCAAGCCGCGCAGACGATCGTCATCACTCCGGCCATGGTGTGGGGTGCCAGCCTGGCAACCGGCATCATCTGGCTCTTCCTCGGCCTGACCGGCACCGCGCGCTACGTCAGCCGGCTCATTGCCCGCCCCGTGGTGCTCGGGATCATCCTTGGTCTCGGCTTCGGCTTCATGATCGAGGGCGCCAAGATGATGGCGCAGAACTGGTGGATCGGGGGCGCGGCCTTGCTCGGCACCTCGCTGCTGCTCACCAACCGCATCATTCCGGCCATGTTCCTGCTGCTCCTGTTCGGTGCGGCCTACGGGATCCTGAGCGATCCCACGCTGGTCGCCGCACTGCGCGAGGTGCACATGGAGTTGCGCCTGCCGGAGGTTGCTCTGACCGGTCTCACCTTCGACGACCTGTTGATCGGAACGGTCTTCCTTGCGCTCCCGCAGGTGCCCCTCACGCTCGGCAACGCCGTGATTGCCATCACCGAGGAGAACAATCGGCTTTTCCCCGGCCGGTCCGTCAACGAGAGCAGGATCTCGACCTCCACCGGCCTGATGAACCTGCTGAGCGCCACTGTCGGCGGCGTGCCGATGTGCCACGGCGCCGGCGGCATGGCCGGCCACGTCCGGTTCGGCGCGCGCACCGGCGGAGCGCTCGTCATCCTCGGATTGGTCTTGCTCGTGACGGCGACGCTCTTCAGCGGCTCCGTGGCCACCCTGTTGCGACTGTTTCCTCCCGCGGTCCTCGGCGTCGTCCTGTTCTTGACGGGTGCCCAGCTCGCTCTGGGCGCTTGCGACATCCCCAAGGACAAGGGCGAGCGCTTCGTCCTGATGGTGACCGGCGCCCTTGCGGTATGGAACGTCGGCATTGCGTTCGTGGTCGGCATGGCCGCCTATTGGCTCAAGAGGAAGGGTCTCCTGCGGGTCTAGGGCAGGGCCCGCCCTGCCCCGGTCTGCCCGATGCGAGACCCCCGCTGGGCGGTACCCGCCAGTTCCCCGGATCACGAGCCTGACGGCAGGGTGGACGTCGCCTGCCGCAGATGCTCCTCGATGGCCTCGGTCGCCCTCGCTCGCTGCGCGAGCTGGTCGGCCTTCAGCTTCTGGGCGGTCTGCGCATCGGAAAACGGACCGTGGATCGTGACGGAGCGGACTTCGATCTCGGTCCTGACGAAGTGACTTCCGCTGTCGCTGAACGTGTCCACGTTGATGGCGATGGCCGTGTTTTCGCTCATGTAGGCTACCTCCCCCTTCTGCTCTGCCTCGAGGAGGCCCGAGCCTCGACCGTGTGTAGGGCGATATCATGGTGGCCCCACCGCATGCATTCGCCGATGAGCATGGCGCGCACGCCCTGGCGCAATTGTCATCGTCTCGAGATAAGGATGACGTGCCGGCTGCCGCGGCAAAGGCGATAATACTCATGGCCGACATAATTCCACCATGTGCCGATGCTGCCTTTGCGGGTGGTGCGGTCTTCGTCAGCCAGATCTCATCGGGGGTTCTTCATGTTTACGCGTAGCCCATCGGCCGAGCCAAAGACGCTCGCGCCGCGCACGAGCAGTTCCAATGGAGTCAACGGCTCGCAGCACCGGACAAGCCCTGTCGGTAGCGGCGAGAAGTCGGTGATCGGCAACGATCTCAAGATCATCGGCCAGGGCCTGAGGATCATCAGCCGGGGCATCCTTCAGGTCGACGGCGAGATCGAGGGTGATGTGCAGGGCACCGAGGTCATCGTCGGCGAGAAGGGCCAGGTGACCGGAATGGTCGCCGGCCAGCAGGTGGTCGTCCGCGGCAAGGTCTCCGGCGTCGTTTGCGGACGGACGGTTGCCCTGCAGGCCTCGTCCCAGGTCAACGGCGACGTCCACCACATGTCGTTCGCCATCGAGCAGGGAGCCATGTTCGAAGGCCGCAGCCGCCGTGCGGCGAGCGAGGCGGAGCTCAATTCCGTCGTTGACGGCAGATCTTCCGGCCAGTCGACGATCGGTTGAGCGCCAAAGCTGATCTCGCGGGCGTCTTCGCGAGCCGGCAGGAAGGCCATGGAGAACTCAGCGGTTCGGTCCCTGCAATTCGGGCAGGGTCGGACCGCTTTTGCTCGCCACCTCACGCGTAAACCGTTCGTTAAGGCACACCTGGAAAGATTCGCTTAACCAACGATTTCCGGCCTGAGCGAAGAGTTCCCCCGCATGCCCCACGCCTTGGACGACAACGGCGCCCGCCTCACGTCGAGCCTCAACGACGCGCGCAACGACACCGGCCGCATCGCCTTCTGCGGGCCCATCGTGCTCAGCGCCATCACCGGCTACTCGGTGAGCAAGGTGGAGGACGAGATCCGCGCCTTCCGCGACCTCGCGCCCGGGCGCAAGCCCGTCGTCAAGGGCACGCACGCCGAGGAGGTGGCCGCCGCGCTCGCGCACTTCGGCTACACCATGGAGCTCAAGGAGAGCTACATGCACCTCTCGCGCAAGGAGCGCCCCTCGCTCTGGTCCTGGATGCAGAAGCCGCGCAACGCGTGGGTGCACTACATCCTGGCCATCCACAAGGGCAAGGAGGGCCATTGGGTGCTCATCAAGGGCGTGAAGCTGTGCGACACCTACAGCGAGGGACGCTGGCAGTTCGTGTGCGACGGCCCGCACAAGGGCTGCCGCATCATGGAGGTGTTCGCGGTGCGCAAGGCGCTGGGCGTGTAGGGAGTAGGGACGGTGCGCGGACCCTCGTTCGTTCCCTACTCCCTGTTCCCTTAACTTTTCAACTTCGGATCGAGCCAGTCGCGCAGGGAGTCGCCGAACAGGTTGAAGGCGAACACGGCGAGCGTGATAGCGACGCCGGGGAACACGATCATCCACGGCGCGGTCTGGTAGAAGTCGGCGCTGGTGCCCGACAGCATGAGCCCCCACGCCGGCGTCGGCTCGGTCACGCCGAGCCCCAGGAACGACAGGCTCGCCTCCAAGAGGATCGCCTGTGCCATGGAGGCCGACACCATGATCAGGTAGGGGGCGACGATGTTGGGCACAATGTGGCGCAGGATGATGCGCGAGTTGCTGAAGCCCGCCGCCCGCGCCGCATCGATGAACGGCATGGCCACGATCGACAGCGTGGAGGCGCGAGCCACGCGCGCCATCCGGGGCACGATCGGCAGGGTGATGGCGGCGATCAGGTTCAAGTCGATGCCGAGCAGCGAGCGCTTGCCGAGCACGGCCACCACCACCATCGCCAGCACGATGATGGGGAACGACAGCATGATGTCCACCACGCGCTGGATGGCGTTGTCGATGCGGCCGCCGAAGTAGCCCGATGCGGCGCCGACGAGCGCGCCGAGCGTGCAGCCCGCCACTGCGGAAACGATGCCCACCGCCAGCGCCGTGCGCGAGCCGTAGACGATGCGCGAGAACACGTCGCGCCCGTACTGGTCGGTGCCGAACCAGTGCTCGCCGCCCGGGGCGGCCAGCATGGCGGCGAAGTCGATCGCCTCGGGGTCGAACGTGGAGATCCACTGGGCGCCGAAGGCGCACACCACGTAGAGCAGGATGATCAGGAAGCCGACGAGGCCCAGCGGCTGCGTCCGGGCGAACTGCCACAGCGCGTTCGGCCGCCGCGGCAGCGTCTCGAACTGGGAGGAGGGTGTCGTCGCAACGGTTGCCATGGCCGGCCCTCAGCTCAGGCGGATGCGGGGATCGAGCCAGCCGTAGAGCAGGTCCACGGCGAGGTTCACGAGCACGAAGATGGTGGCAATCAGCAGCACCAGGCCCTGGATCAGATTGAAGTCGCCGCGCGCCGTGGCGTCCACGAACAGCTTGCCGATGCCGTTGATGTTGAACACCTGCTCGGTCACGACGAGGCCGCCGATCAGGAACGCGAACTCCAGGCCGATCACGGTGACGACGGGAAGCAGTGCATTGCGCAGCGCATGCCGGCGCATGATGAGGCGCGTCCACACGCCCTTGGCGCGGGCGGTGCGGATGTAGTCCTCCCGCATCACCTCGAGCAGCGAGGAGCGCATCATGCGGGTGGCCACGGCCGCGTAGCGGTAGCCCACGGAAGCCGCCGGCCAGATGGTCACCGACAGGTTGGTGATCGGGTCCTGCCAGAACGGCACATAGCCGATCTTGGGCAGCCAGTTGAACAGCGACAGCAGCCCCAGGATGATCAGCATTCCCAGCCAGAACGAGGGGATGGCCAGCCCCGACACCGCCACCACCCGCACCGAATGGTCGATCCAGCTGTCCCGGTAGAGCGCCGATATGGTGCCGAGCGGAATGGCGATCAGCACGGCAATGACCCCCGCCATGACGGCGATCTGGATCGAGACGGGCATCCTGAGGCCGATCTCCTTGATCACCGGCTCGCCCGTCCACAGCGACTTGCCGAGGTCGAGGCGCGGCAGCCCCACCATGTAGTCGACGAACTGCTCGTAGAGCGGCTTGTCGAGCCCGAGGCGCTTGCGCTCGGCCTGGATCGCCTCCTCGGACACGGCAGCGCCGTCGGCCCTCAGCTTCACCACCACGACGTCGCCCGGCATCACGCGGATGAGGAAGAAGACGGCGATGGCAACGCCGACGAGCGTGGGGATCACGAGGAAGAGGCGGCGGATCAGGAACCAGAACATTGCACCTTACGCGGTTCGACAAGGGCGGCGGCGCGCTTCGCCACCGCCCGGGCTCATGCATCTACTGGTCGAGCCAGACCGTCGACAGGTCCTGCCAGAGGTAGTGGCTCGGGGTCATGTACCAGCCATGGATCTTCTTGTGGTTGACGATGATGCGCTGCCACCACAGGAGCGGCACGTTGTAGGCCTGCACCAGGGCGTAGCGCTCCATCTCGCGCACGATCTTGGTGCGCTCGGCCACGTCGATCGTGCGGCGCTGCTTCTCGTACATATCATCGATCTTGGCGTCCGTGTGGCCCGAGTAGCCGCTGGGTGAGAGCTTCTTGGTCAGGAACTTGGAGAACTGGGCGGTCGGGTCGTCCATGAAGTCGGCCTGGAACTCGATGGCAACGTCGAAATCGCCCGACGCCACGCGATCCTGGTAGAGCTTCGTCTCCAGCTGCTCATGCTCCGCGATCACGCCGATGCGGCGCCACTGGTCGATCGAGTAGACGGCACCCGGCGTATAGGGCTCGGCGACGTTGCGGTTGAGGAGCTTGAACTTGAGGTCCTTGATGCCCGCCTCCTCGAGCAGCTTCTTGGCGTCCTCGCGCGACTTGTTGATGTCCTTGGAGAAGCCGGGCAGCTTGACCAGCTCGGCTTCCGGCAGCGACATGGCATAGCCGGGCCGCATGACGCCGCCCACGAACTTGAGGATCGAAATCTTCGACAGCGCCTCCGACCCGCCCCAGCGGTCGATCGCCATGCTGAGGGCCTGCCGCACCCGCACGTCGTCGAAGGGCTTGCGCGTGGTGTTGAATATGATCATCAGGTTGTTGACCCACGTGCCCTCGAAGACGGCGAGGTTGTCCTTCATCTTGTCGAGCAGCTGGGCCTTCTCGGAGGGGTTGCGCCCGCGGAACTCGGCGTCGAACTGGCCGCCGATGATGCCGGGAACCACCGCGTTCGACTTCACGAAGAACGCCTTGTAGCCGTCGAGATAGGGCTTGCCTTTGTCGAAGTAGCCCTCGAAGCGCTTGCCCTCCCAGCTCGTGCCGCGCACGTGGCTCACGAACGTGAAGGGGCCCGAGCCCATGATCTCGGTCTCGGGATAGCGGGGGTTCTGCTTGAGCTTGGCGGCGCTGTAGATGCAGTTGAAGGGTGAGGCGAGCGCCTCGAGCACGCCCGCCATCGGGTTCTTCAGCTTGAAGACCACCGTCGTCGGGTCCGGCGCCTCGACGGCGAGATCGGAATAGTAGGCCTTGCGGATCGACACCACGCCCGCGGGCGGGTCGATGATACGGTCGTAGCTCGCCTTGACGTCCGCCGAGGTCAGCAGCGAGCCGTCATGGAACTTGATGCCGCTGCGCAGGGTGAAGGTGTAGGTCATGCCGTCCGGCGCCACCTTCCAGCTCTGCGCCAGGTCCGGCACCACCTTGGGGTAGTCCTTGCCGTCGAACTTGACGAGCAGCGAGTAGTGCGGGGCAATCGGGTGAACGAGGGCGAACGTCGTGCTGCCGTGACAGTCGTAGTTGGGAGGCTCGGCGACCACGCTGAAGTTGAGAGTGCCGCCACGCTTGGGCTGCTGCTGGGCGGCTGCGATCCCGGCAAGGCTGGCCAGCGCCGCGCCTGCCGCCACGACCCGCAAGATCCATCGCATGGTAGAAAGTCCCCTTCCGAAGCGTTCCTCGACGATTCCGCCAGCCGTTATCGCATTTCTCACGCGTGAATGCAGGCGACCGAGTGCCCCGGCGCGAGCTCCCGCTCGGCGGGAACCGCCTTGCGGCACTCCTCCGTCGCCAAGGGACAGCGAGGGTGGAACACGCAGCCTTTGGGCGGGTTGAGCGGGCTCGGCAGCTCGCCCTTGACGATGCTGCGCGGACGCGTGCGCTCGATCACCGGATCGGGGACGGGGGCCGCTGCCAGCAGCGCCTGCGTGTAAGGATGCCGCGGGTTCGCGAAAAGCTCGTCGGCGGCCGCATACTCGACGATGCGCCCGAGATACATCACCGCCACCTTGGTGGAGATGTGCCGCACGACGGCCAGATCGTGGGCGATGAAGAGGTAGGTCAGCCCCAGTTTCTGCTGCAGGTCCTCGAGCAGGTTGATGACCTGGCCCTGGATGGAGACGTCCAGCGCCGACACCGCCTCGTCGCACACGATGACGCGCGGATTGACAGCAAGGGCGCGGGCGATGCCGACGCGCTGGCGCTGGCCCCCCGAGAGCTCATGCGGGTAGCGCAGGGCCATGTAGGGGAAGAGGCCGACCACCTGCAAAAGCTCGGCCACGCGGCCGGAGATCTGCGCCTTGGGAAGGATGCCGTGCACGCGGATCGGCTCAGAGATGATCTGGCCGACGGTCATGCGGGGATTGAGCGAGGAGTAGGGATCCTGGAAGATCACCTGCATCTTCTTGCGCACGCCGATCATCGCCTCGCGGTCGAGCCCGGCGAGGTCCACGCCCTCGAAGCGGATCTCGCCGGCCGTCGGCTCGTCGAGACGCAACACCAGGCGGCCGAGCGTGGATTTGCCGCAGCCCGACTCGCCGACCAGCCCCAGCGTCTCGCCGGGCTTGACGTCGATGGTCACGTCGTCGACCGCGCGCACCTGGCGTGGCGCGCGCAAGAAGCCCATCCGTACCGGAAAATACTTCTTGGCCCCCCTGATATCGAGGATGGGTGCTGCCTCCTGGCTGCCGGCCGCAGACTTCGACGCACTGGCCGCCGGAGCCGTCGGCGGATCGAGTTCCTCGATCTCCGTGACCCGGTGGCAGGCCACGAGGTGGCCAGCCTCGCCCAGGCCCAGCGGCGGATCGACCAGGCACTCATCGATGGCAAACCGGCAGCGCGGGCGGAAGCGGCAGCCCGACGGCGGGTTGAGCAGGTTGGGTGGCGCTCCCTCGATGGTCGCAAGCTTGGCGGCACGCCCGCGGTCGAGCCGCGGAACCGCGCTGAGCAGCCCCCTCGCGTAGGGGTGAAGGGGCCGGCCGAATACGCGCTCGGCCAGGCCGCTCTCGACCAGCCGCGCCGCATACATGACGTTCACGCGGTCGGCGTAGCGCGCGACGATGCCGAGGTTGTGCGTGATGATGACGACCGCAACGCCGAGACGGCGCGAGAGGTCCTTCATCAGCTCCAGGATCTGCGCCTGGATGGTGACGTCCAGCGCCGTGGTCGGCTCGTCGGCGATCAGCAGCTTGGGGTTGCAGGCCAGCCCGATGGCAATCATTACCCGCTGACGCATGCCGCCCGAGAGCTGGTGCGGATACTGGTTGAGCCGGCTCTCGGGGTCGGTGATACCTACGAGCGTCAGGAGCTCGATGGCCCGCGCACGCGCAGCCGCCTCGTCCATGCTCAGATGGATGATCAGCGGCTCCATGATCTGCAGGCCGATCTTGAGCACCGGATTGAGCGAGGTCATGGGCTCCTGGAAGATCATGGCGATCTCCCGCCCCCGGATGCGGCGCATCTCCTCATCCGAGAGCTCCAGCAGCTCCCGGCCGAGGAAGCGGACCGATCCCTTGGGGATGCGCGCGGTGCCCTCGGGCAGCAGCCGCATGACGGCGAGCGCCGACACCGACTTGCCCGACCCCGACTCTCCGACGATGGCCACCATCTCGCCGGGATGGACCGAGTAGCTCAGGTTCTCGACCGCGCGCACGGTGCCGTGCGAGGTCACGAACTGCACGTTGAGGTCCTGAATCTCGATCAGCGGTCGCGAGGATGCGGCGGCGACGACCGAGGCCGCCGGATGAGCCAATGCCCTGTTCCCGAGAGTCGAGACGACCTCGTTATTCAACGCATTCCTCCCTTGCGCGGGATGCCAGCTTGGTGACGGGCCCCGGTGCGAGGCACCCCGCAACGCGTGGTATACCAGTCATTAGCTAACCCACAAAGGAGAGCCTGGGCAAGGGGACGCGCCAGAACTTTCGAGTTTCCCGTAAATTGGGGCGGCCCGGGGGCGTTCCTCGCCGAACGCCTCGAGGATTTGGCCGCCACGCAAGTGTGATGATCGAGAAGTCCGCATCATCGCTCTGGGCCTGCTGGAGAAGCGGACTTCTCGATCTGAATCACACTAGCTTATTGACTTTTCTAGTGTCCTTCAGATCGCGAAATTCGTTCCGAGCTTGCCGCAGATGTCGACGAATTTCGCGATCAGGACACTAGTGCCCAAGGGAGGCCGCCATGGCCGACAGCATCATGTACCACGAAGGCAGCCGCCGGCTGCAGGACGCGTTGCACAGCCGGCGCATCGCCGACCGTCTCGAGGAGAAGCTGACGCGCACCGCCTTCACCGGCGACGACAAGGCCTTCATCGAGAGCGCCATCTACTTCTTCATCGCCACCGCCGATGCCCAGGGGCGCCCGGACTGCTCCTTCAAGGGCGGCGCGCCCGGCTTCGTGCGGGTGACCGCCGCCGACGAGCTCGCCTTCCCCGATTACGACGGCAACGGCATGTTCAAGAGCCTCGGCAACCTCGACGTCAATTCCAGCGTGGGCCTGCTCTTCATCGACCTGCACGAGAGGCCGCGCCGTCTGCGGGTGAACGGCGAAGCCAGCGTCTCCCGCGAGGATCCCCTGCTCGCGCACACGGTCGGCGCACAGCTCATCGTGCGTGTGCGGGCGCGCGCGATCTTCCCCAACTGCCCGCGTTACATACCCAAGCTGCGGCTCGAAGAGACGTCGCGCTACGTCCCGCAGCCCGGCTGCGATCCGATCGAGCCTGCCTGGAAGGAGTTCGCCGATTTCAAGGACTACGTGCACCCGCGCCAGCCCACGTGGAACGGCGATTAGCGCAGAGGTGCCGGAGGCCTCGGGCCTGACGCTCAATCCTTGGCGCGCTCCACGTAGGAGCCGTCCTCCGTCATCACCACCACGCGCGTGCCAACGGTGATGTGCGGCGGCACCATCACGCGCATGCCGTTGCTCAGGATCGCCGGCTTGTAGGAGGAAGCGGCCGTCTGGCCCTTCACGGTCGGCTCGGTCTCCGTCACCTCCAGCACGACGCGCTGCGGCAGCTCGATCGACACGGGCACGCCCTCGTGCGTGCTCACCGTCACGGGCATATTCTCCTGCAGGTACATGGCCTGCTCGCCCAGCATATCCTTCGGGATCGTGATCTGGTCGTAGCTCTCGGGCTCCATGAAGGTGAAGCCCGTCTCGTCCTCGTAAAGATAGTTGTAGGTCTTCTCCTCGAGGTAGGCGCGCTCCACCTGCTCGGTCGTGCGATAGCGCTCGGTGATCTTGACGCCGTCGGAGATGCGCCGCATGTCCAGGTGCGTGACGGGCGTGCCCTTGCCCGGATGAATGTTCTCGGCCTTCATGACGACGCACAGCTTCCCGTCGATCTCGAGCACATTGCCTTTGCGCACCGAGCTTGCGATAACCTTCACCACCGTCGATCACTCCTGCGTCTCTTGAGGCGGCAAAGCCCGCTTCGCGCCGCAGCGGCGGCAAGCTCGCCAAATCAGTTGGCCCGCTTTCTACAGGCCTTTTCCCGCATCGCCAAGGAGCAACGCGGCCCTTGCAGACGCCTGCCCACCCGAACGCCTGGTGGCATGCGGAGAACTACGCCGACCGCCGGCCGTTCCTCATGGCGCGCGTCGGTATCAGGGCGGCGTTGCGCCAGTGGTTCGAGGCGGAGGGCTTCGTGGAGGTCGAGACGAGCGCGCTTCAGGTGTCGCCCGGCAACGAGACGCACCTGGCGGCCTTCGCCACCGAACTGATCGGCCCGGACGGCTCCCGCCGGCCGCTCTATCTGCACACCTCGCCCGAGTTCGCGGCCAAGAAGCTGCTGGCGGCGGGCGAGGAGCGGATCTTCACCTTCGCCCAGGTCTACCGCAACCGTGAGCGGGGGGCACTCCACCATCCGGCCTTCACCATGCTCGAATGGTACCGCGCCGGCGAGCCGTACGAGCGCCTCATGGAAGATTGCGCGGCTCTCCTGCGCCTCGCCGCCGAGGCAACCGGCGCCGATGCCCTGCGCTTCGGGGAGCGCAGCGCCGACCCCTTCCAGCCGCCGGAGCGGGTGACCGTCGCCGAGGCCTTCGCGATCCACGCCGGCATCGACCTCCTGGCAACGCTCGCGGCCTCGGATCCTCCCTCGCCCCGCCTGCGGGGAGAGGGTCGAGGTGAGGGCACAAGCGCAGCGCCCAACCCGCGGGCGTTGGCGGAGGCCGCGCGGCGGGCAGGCATCCGCGTTGCCGACGACGACACGTGGGCCGACATCTTCAGCCGCGTGCTCGTCGAGCGCATCGAGCCCAAGCTCGGCTGCGGGCGCGCGACCATGCTGTGCGAGTATCCGGCTCAGCTCGCCGCCCTGGCGCGGCCGAAGCCGGCCGACCCGCGCGTGGCCGAGCGCTTCGAGCTCTATGCCTGCGGGGTGGAGCTGGCGAATGCCTTCGGCGAGCTGACCGACCCGATCCTGCAGCGCCGGCGGCTGGAGGCCGAGATGGCGGAGAAGGAGCGCATCTACGCAGAGCGCTATCCGATCGACGAGGATTTCCTCGCAGCGCTGGCCCACATGCCGCCGGCCAGCGGCGCCGCGCTGGGCTTCGACCGGCTCGTGATGCTGGCCACCGGCGCCGCGCGCATCGAGCAGGTGCTGTGGACGCCGGTGGTGGAGCCTTAGAGCGGCGGTCGTGTCATCCCGGAATTGCGCGCCAGCGCGATATCCGGGACCCAGCAGCTCAGGCCGGCGGGGGCCCGAAGATCAGCACGGCGTTGAGGCCGCCGAAGGCGAACGAGTTGGACATGGCGTAGGTGACCTTCTTCGCCCGTCCCTGGTTTGGAATGTAGTCGAGATCGCACTCAGGATCGGCCTCGTCGAGGCCGATGGTGGGCGGCATCCAGCCATCCTGCATGGCCTTGATGCAGGCCACGGCCTCGATGCCGCCGCCGGCGCCCAGCGGGTGACCGTGCATGGATTTCGTGGAGGAGACCCCCAGGCTGTACGCGTGCTTGCCGAAGATCTTCTTGATGGCGTTGGTCTCGTTGCGGTCGTTGATGGTCGTCGCCGTGCCGTGGGCGTTCAGGTAGTCGATGTCGGTCGGCGCCAGCTCGGCGTCCTCGAGCGCCAGGCGCATGGCCTCGCTCGGCCCGTCGATGTCGGGATTGACCATGTCCCTGCTGTCGGACGTCATGCCGAACCCGCACAGCTCCGCCAGCATGTTGGCTCCGCGGGCCTTGGCATGGGCCTTGGACTCCAGCACCAGCACGCCGGAGCCCTCGGCCAGCACGGTGCCGTTGCGCTTCTTGGCGAACGGGAAGCACCCCTCCGGCGACAGCACGTGCATGGCCTGCCAGGCGCGCATGACGCCGTAGTTGATGACGCTCTCTGACGCGCCGACGATGGCGATGTCGGCAAGGCCGTGGCGAATGTAGTCCCTGCCGATGCCGATGGCGTGCGCAGCCGTCGAGCAGGCACTGCAGGTGGCAAACGTGGGGCCCTTCACGCCGAACTCGATCCCCACGTGCGCGGCCGCCGACGAGCCGATGAAGCGCAGCAGCGTCAGGGGATGCGTGGCCTTCTTCTTGTGTATGAACAGGTCGCGGTAGCAGGTCTCCATGGTGTTGAGGCCGCCGGCCCCCGAGCCCACGATGCAGGCCACGCGATAGCCGTCCTTGAAGGGGACCTCGAGACCCGACTGCTTGATGGCCTCGTCCGCCGCAGCGGCAGCGAACCAGGAATAGCGGTCCGCGTGCAGGATGATCTTGTCGCGGGCGAAGTGCTTGAGCCGCGCCTTGGGATCGAAATCCCTGATCTGCGCACCGATCAGGATCTTCAGGTCGCCCAGGTCGAAGCCGTCGAGCTTGGTCACTCCGAGCCGGGCGGCTTTGCAGCCCTCCCAGAACTCCGGCACCGTGGTACCGATTGGCGTAACTACGCCCATGCCCGTCACCACGACGCGGTGCGGTACGGCGGGCCCCTGCATGTGAGCTTCGTCCTGTCCTTAGGCGCCCCTGCTGCGGCGCGCGAATTGCGGCAGCCGCCGCGTCAGGCCTTGGCCGCGGCTGTGCTCGACCCGGCGATCAGCTGGCGCACGCGGTCCACGACCGAGCCGACGGTCTTGAAGTCGGCCGCCTCCTCGTTCGCGTTGTAGGGGATCTCGATCCCGAACGTGTCCTCGATATCGAAAACGATCATCGCGAGGTCGAGGGACTCGATCTTGAGGTCCGTCAAGGCCGTGTTGAGCCCGATGTCGTCCCGGGGCTCCTTCATGTGCTTCTTCAGAATGTCGATGATCTTCGTCGCTACATCGTCCATTTCGCCCTCCCACCGTGCCTAGCCAGGCATGTCGGGACCGTTGTTTGTCGACGCACTCTGCTTCCCTGGGCTAGCCCCGGAAGGCAAATCATGCCGTCACATATACGCAAATGCCCCGTTAGTCTAGCCGATCGCCCCCGCGAAACAAACCATGCCTAATGGGACCGGCGTGGTCCGCACCCGCCCGGACCGATCTGGTCAGGCAGGCGAAAAGCGTGTTGAATGGCCGCTTCAGGCTTGCGTGGCGCAGTCATCAGACACACCGGGCATGTCCCGCGCGTGCGCTATTTCCCTGGGAGGAGACTTGCCATGACGGCACAAGCCGCAACCACCGATGCCCGAGAGCCCAAGGCCTACCAGTGGCTGACGCGCTACCCCCAGGGGGTTGACTGGCACCTGAAAATCACACCCGCGCCCCTCTACCAGCTGCTCGACGACGCGGCGGGCCGGCACGGCGCGCGATCCGCCACCAACTTCCTGGGCAAGGTGCTCACCTACCGCGAGATTTCGCGCATGGTCGACCGGGCGGCCGCCGGGTTGCAGAAGCTCGGCGTCAAGAAGGGCACGAAGGTCGGGCTGCTCATGCCCAACTGCCCGACTTTCATCGTCTACTATTTCGCCACGCTGAAGGCAGGCGGCATCGTCGTCAACTACAACCCGCTCTACACGCTGGAGGAGCTGACCTTCCAGGTCAGGGACAGCGAGACCGAGCTGATGGTCACTCTCGACCTGAAGCTGCTGTTCGACAAGGCCGAGGCCCTGATGAAGGCCGGCACGCTGAAGCGCTGCGTGGTGGCCTCCTTCCCGGGGCTGCTGCCGAGCGCCAAGTCCGTCCTCTTCAAGCTCTTCCGCGGCAAGGAGCTCGCTCATCCGGCAAAGTCTCCAGTGGCCGCCAACGTCGTCTTCGACGGCGACGTGCGCGACAACGACGGGCGCTACCAGAAGCCCGCGATCGATCCCTCGAACGATATCGCCGTCCTTCAGTACACGGGGGGCACCACCGGCACCCCGAAGGGGGCGATGCTGACGCACGCCAACGTCTCCACAAACTGCCAGCAGGGCGCCGCCTGGGCGACCCATCTCAAGGCCGGCGAGGAGCGCGTGCTGGCGGCGCTGCCGTTCTTTCATGTCTTCGCGATGACGGCCGTCATGAACTTCGCGCTGGCCTACGGCGCCGAGATCGTCATCATGCCGCGCTTCGTGCTCGACGACGCCATGAAGCTGATCGACAAGACGAAGCCCACCGTGATGCCCGGCGTGCCGACCATGTTCATCGCCATGCTCAATCATCCCAAGCTGGCGAGCTTCGACCTCTCCTCGCTCAAGTTCTGCCTTTCGGGGGGCGCGCCCCTGCCGGTCGACGTGAAGCAGAAGTTCGAGCAGCTCACCGGCTGCAAGCTGGTGGAGGGCTACGGGCTGTCCGAAGCCAGCCCCAGCGTCACCTGCAATCCCCTCGACGGCCCGGTGAAGGAGGGCTCGATCGGCCAGCCGCTGCCCGGCACCATCGTCTCGCTGCGGGACCTGGCCGATCCCACGCAGGAGGTGCCGCAGGGAGAGAAGGGGGAGATCTGCGTCAGCGGTCCGCAGGTGATGAAGGGCTATTGGAAGAGGCCCGAGGAGACTGCCGGCCAGTTCGTCGGCGGGTTCCTGCGCACCGGCGACGTCGGCATCATGGATGAGGACGGGTTCATCTTCATCGTCGACCGCATCAAGGATCTGATCATCTGCTCGGGCTACAACGTCTATCCGCGCCGCGTCGAGGAGGCCATCTATGAGCATCCGGCGGTGGAGGAGGTGACGGTGATCGGCATCAAGGACGACTACCGCGGCGAGGCGCCCAAGGCCTTCATCAAGCTCAGAGCCGGCATGAGCGCCACCGTCGAGGATATCAAGCGCCATCTGGAGGCCAAGATCTCCAAGATCGAGATGCCGGCCGAGATCGAGTTCCGTGACGCCCTGCCCAAGACGCTCATCGGCAAGCTCTCCAAGAAGGAGCTGAAGGCCGAGGAGGAGCAGCGTCGGAAAGCCAAGGGCAAATGAGCGCGAGGCCGCCAACCGCGGGCAGCCGGCGCCTCCCGCCGCCGGGCACTTCGGCAGCGGACGACGCGGATCGCCTCTACAGCATCGGGGAGCTTGCCGCCGAGCTCAAGATCACGACCAGGGCCATCCGCTTCTATGAGGCCAAGGGCCTGATCGCCCCCGTGCGCCGGGGCGCCCAGCGCTCCTATTCGCGCCGCGACCGGGCCCGCCTGATGCTGATCCTGCGCGGCAAGAACCTGGGCTTCACGCTGGAGGAGGTGGCGCAGTACCTCAAGCTCTACGATGCCGACCCCTCGCAGATCACCCAGACGCGTATGCTGCTTGCCCGCATCGAACGCGCCATCGACGACCTGCAGACCAAGCGCGCCGATCTCGACCGCACGCTGAAGGAGCTGAGGAAGATCCGCGCCCAGTGTGCCGAGCACCTGGGTCTTGCACCCTCGACGACCCCGCCGGGCTGCAAGAGCGGATAGCCGCGGAATATCCGCCAATGCCGGCCCTGCACGCTGCCATCCCGGCGGTGTGCCCCAGGTAACAGCCGGCGGCCGCCAGGTGCCGCGAAGATCGCTCGCGACCCGGCATTGAGGGAAACGTCATGAAGAATTTCATTTGCGCCTTGGCCGTTCTGGCGGCATGCGTTGTTTGCGTTCCGGCTGCGCAAGCCTATTGCGACGCCGACGATGCCGAAGATCTGAGGGAATGCATGCGCAGCGCAAAGGTTCAGGCCCTGCGCAAGCTGCTGCCATCGCGCACTCCGGCGGCCGCTGGCCTCAGGTGCGACCCCGACGATGACGAGGACGATCAGAAGTGCCTGCGCGGGCAGAAGCCGCCGGTCGTGCGCCAGGCTGCCCCTGCGGAAGCGCAGCCCGCCCGCATGGAGCCCAAGGAGGGCAAGACGGTCGTCAGCACCCGGCCGGAGCCGGCTCCACCGGCTCCCGCAGCGTCCGAGAAGCCCGCCGGCGCCGGCAGGGGGGATGACGGCCCGCTGTGCAAGAAGTACTTCGCCAATGTGGGGCAGCTCGTGCTCGTCCCCTGCAGGGAGTGACCGCCGGGACGAGCTGCGCCTTACGCAGCGAGGCGCCTCTCCGCGGCCTTGCGGCCCTCCATGATGGCCGCCACGCCCATGCCGCCCGCCGTGCACACCGAGATGAGGCCGCGGCCGCCATACTCGGACAGCAGCTTGGCGAGGTTGGCGATGATGCGGGCGCCGGTGGCCGCGAACGGATGGCCGAACGCGAGGCTCGAGCCCTTCACGTTGAGCTTCGACCGGTCGATGGCGCCGAGCGGCACGTCGCGGGCCAGGTGGGTCTTGCAGTACGCGGCGTCCTCGAATGCCTTGAGCGTTGCCAGCACCTGCGCGGCGAATGCCTCGTGGATCTCGTAGAAGTCGAAGTCCTGCAGCGAGAGCTGGGCACGCGCCAGCATGCGCGACACGGCGATGGTAGGCGCCATCAGCAGGCCTTCGCCCGCGACGAAGTCGTTGGCGGACGTCTGGGCGTAAGTGAGATAGGCCTGCGGCGCCAGCCCGCGCCTGGCCGCCCACTCCTCCGAGGCCAACAGCACGGCGGCGGCGCCATCCGTGAGCGGCGTGGAGTTGGCGGCGGTGAGCGTGCCCCGCTCCGACTTGTCGAACGCCGTCTTGAGCTGGGCGATCTTCTCCAGGCTGATGTCGGCGCGCAGGTTGTTGTCGCGGAAGACGCCGGCGAACGGCACGACGAGGTCGTCCATGTAGCCGGAGCGGTAGGCCTCGGCCGCCTTCTTGTGGCTCTCATAGGCGAGCTGATCCTGCTCGGCTCTCGAGATCTTCCACTCCTGGGCCATCAGCTCGGCGTGCTGCCCCATGGAGAGGCCGGTGCGCGGCTCTCCCACGTTGGGCGGCTGCGGTGCCAGCTCGGCCGGCGAGAAGCCCTTGAAGGCGGCGAGCCGCTCGCCCATCGACCGGGCGTTCTGCGCCTCGATGAGGCGGTGGGCGAACCTCGGCTTGAACACGATCGGCGCGTCCGAGGTGGTATCGGAGCCCATGGCGATGCCGCACTCGATCTCGCCGATGGCGATCTTGGCGTGGATCGACATGGCCGCCTGGAGGCTCGTGCCGCAGGCCTGCTGGATGGTGATGCCCGGCGTGGTGCGCGCGAGCCTGGTGCCGAGCACGGCCTCGCGCGCGAGATTCCAGTCCCTGGAGTGGCTGACGACGGCGCCGCCCACGGCCTCGTCGATGTGCACGCCGGCGAGGTTGTACTTGTCGACGAGGCCGTTGAGCACGCCTGTCAGCATCTCGAGGTTCGACTTGTCGGCGTAGAGCGTGTTGGAGCGGCAGAAGGGGATACGTACGCCGCCGATCACCGCCACGCGCCGCAAGGTCTGGTCCATTTGGGTCTCCGAGGGGGTCGGACCCTGCGGGTCCGCCCCCATGCAGGTGGGCCGTTGCCAAGGGGTCAGACCCGCAGGGTCTGACCCCGCCGATCACTCCGCCGCCGTGCGCCGCAGCACCTCGACGTTCGACTTCTGCTCGTTGGCCACGAAATGCAGCGGCCCGCCCCGGAAGGGCGCGAAGCCGGTGCCGAAGATCACGCCGGCATCGACGAGGTCGCCGCTCTCGACGATCTTCTCGTCGCGCACGCGCTCCGCCTCCCGGATCAGCGGATCGACCAGCTCCCGCCCCAGCCGCTCCAGCTCGAACTTGTCGTAGGGCTTCTCGGGCTCCGCCTTCTGCGGCTTGCCGTCCTTCCACACGTAGAAGCCTTCGCCCGACTTCTTGCCGAGCTTGCCGGCTGCCACCATCTCGTCGAGCTTGTTCGGGCCGGAAGGCCCCATCTGCAGGATCTTGCCGACGTGGGCGCACACGTCGAGCCCCACCGTGTCGGCGAGCTCGATGGGCCCCATGGGCATGCCGAAGGCGCGCGCCGCCTCGTCGATCTTCTCCTTGGACTCGCCCCGCTCCACGCGCTGCATGGCGCCCATCATGTAAGGCGCGAGCACGCGGTTGACGAGGAAGCCCGGGCTCGACTTGACGATCAGCGGGAACTTTTCGACGGCGGTCACGAAGAGGCAGCCCTTTCCCACCTCCTCGTCGCGGGTCTCTTTGCCCGTGATGACCTCAACGAGGGGCATCTGCGCCACGGGATTGAAGAAGTGGATGCCGATGAGCCGGCCGGGATCGGCGAGCGGGGCGGCGATGTCCTCGATCATGATGGAGGAGGTGTTGGTCGCCAGCACGGCGCCCGGCTTGAGCTTGCCCTCGATCGACTTGAACAGGCTCTGCTTGGCCTCCAGCTTCTCCACGATCGCCTCGATGACGATATCGGCCCGGCCGATGTTCTCGCCGGCGGGATCGGCGGTGAGGCGCGCCATCGCCGCGTCACGCTGCGGCTTGGTCTTGAATTTGCGCGCGAACAGCTTCTTCTGCGCGGCGATGCCCTTGGCGATCTGATCCGCGCTCACGTCCTGCAGCGACACCTCCATGCCGGAGGCGACGCACCAGCCGGCGATGTCGGCGCCCATCACTCCCGCGCCGATCACGTGGGCGCGCAGGGGCTTGAAGGCGATGCCCTTGGGGGCCTGCGCCTTCATCATCTCCGAGAGCTTGAACACCCGGCGCAGGTTTCGCGACGTGGCGCTCAGCATCAGCGGCGCGAAGGCGCGCGTCTCGGCCGCCTTCATGCCCTGGAGGTTGCCGGCGTGCGTCTCGAACAGATCGATGAGCCGGAACGGGGAGGGATAGTGCTCCTCGCGCACCTTCTTGGCCGTCTCGGAGCGGAGCTTGCCGGCCAGCAGCCCGCGCGCCGGCCACATCCGCGCCAGGTCCTTCCAGAGCGGCGCAGGCCTGGACCTGCGGTTCCGCTCGATGGCCTTGCGCGCCATCCAGGGCAGGTTCAGCGGGCTCGGCGCCAGCTCGTCGATGAGCCCCATGCCGCGTGCCGCGGTTGCTCGGATCATGGAGCCGGCGAGCATCATGGGCATGGCCGCCAGCGCTCCTGCCTGGCGGATCGACCGCGCCGTGCCGTTGAAGCCCGGGAAGATGCCGAGCCGCACCTCGGGGAAGCCGATGCGCGTGGCATCGTCGCGGGTGGCGATGCGCCAATGGCAGGCGAGCGCCAGCTCCAGCCCGCCGCCGAGGCAGAAGCCGTGAATGCAGGCGACGGTGGGGATCGGCAGCCGCTCGAGCCGGTCGAGATAGCCGTTGACGAGCGTGATGCTGTCGATCACCTGCCGCTCGTCGGTGAGCTGCTCGAACTCGCGCACGTCGGCGCCGACGATGAAGCCCTTCTCCTTGCCCGAGCTGAACACGAGCCCGCGGATCGACTTGTCGCGCGCGCCCTCCTCGGCGCGCTCGATGATCATTGCGAGCTCCTCGAGCGCGCGCCGGCCAAGCGAGTTCTGGCTTTCGCCCTCGCGGTCGAACACCGCCCAGGCGATGCCTTGCATGTCGATGGAGAAGCGCCAGTCCCGCAGCGCGTTCATGTCAAGCATGACACTCGAGCCTCATTCTGCGGCGGCGTTCTGCACCGCCCGCGCGTTGTGCCCCGCCGTCATGTAGTGCGGCCGCACCTCGGCCGGATCGAAATGGTCGACCGCGATGACGCGCGCGGTGAGCTGCTCCACCTCGCGCAGCAATTGCGCCTCGCCGTCGGTGAGGATGCCCTGCCTGGCGGCGTCCCCGATCCAGTCGGTGCCGTGCACGCGCCGAACCTGGCCCGAGCGAACCGCGCGGTCGAGCTTCCTCTCGGCAGGCTCGGCCGCCACGACCTTGGCCAGCGTCGCCTCGAGCAGGCCGATGGGATCGTTGACATTGTGCGTCACGTAGATGAAGCGCGTGAGACGATCGCGCACCTCGCCGGGCGCCAGCACCAGCTCCACGACCTTGTGGCCCAGCCAGTCGGGCGCCGGCTTGTAGTGCGCTCCGATGGGGAAGACGAGGCCGCGCATCAGCCAGCGCACGGGCGCGACGGGGAAGTTGTCGATGGTGCCGCGCAGCGCCTCCTGGAATCGGTAGAGGCCGTTCCGGGCGGCGAGCGCCACGATGTGGCGGTCATTGGCCGGCTTGCCGTCGTCCTCGTAGCGCTTGAGCACGCAGCAGAGGAGATAGAGCTCCGACAGCGCGTCGGCGAGGCGGCCGGTCAGCTTCTGCCTGGTCTTGAGGCCCCCGCCCAGCACGGCGACGGTGAGGTCGGCGACGAGCGCGAAGTTGCGCGAGGCCCGCCAGAGCTGGCGGTACCACTCGGCCGTGCCGTAGGCCTTCTCGGGCACCTGCGCGAACAGCCCGAAGGTGATGTTGTGGAAGAAGGCACCGAAGACGTTGGCCAGCGCAAAGGACGCGTGACCGGCGAACGCCTCGCCAAACGCGTCGAGCCCGCGCTCCCCATCCGTGTCCTGGCAGGCCTGGATCTCCTTGTAGAGGTAGGGATGCGAGCGCAGCGCACCCTGAGCGAAGGTGATGAGCGAACGGGTCAGGATGTTGGCGCCCTCCACCGTGATGCCGATCGGCATCATCTGGTAGGCGGACTGCAGGTAGTTGGTGGGCCCGTCGCATACGCCGCGGCCGCCGTGCAAGTCCATCGCATCGTTGAGCGAGCGGCGCAGGCGCTCGGTGGTCTGGTACTTCATGATGGCCGAGATCACCGAGGGCTTCTCGCCCCGGCTCACCATGGAGGCCGTGACGCCGCGCGCGGCCTCGTTGACGTAGGCGACCTCCACCATGCGCGCCAGCGGCTCCTCGAGGCCCTCCATCTTGCCGATCGGCAGGTCGAACTGCTTGCGGATGCGGGCGTAGGCGGAGGTATTGCGCAGGAGCGACTTGGCGCCGGCGGCCGACGAGGAGGGCAGCGAGATGGAGCGGCCGGCAGCCAGGCACTCCATCAGCATGCGCCAGCCCTGGCCCACCATCTTCTCGCCGCCGATCACCCAGTCGATGGGGATGAACACGTCCTTGCCCCAGTTGGGCCCGTTGGGGAAGCCGGTGCCCGAGGGCAGGTGCCGGCGGCCGATGCTGACGCCCGGGTGGCTCGCCGGCACGAGGGCGACGGTGATGCCGATGTCCTCGCCGCGGTCCAGGATCTTCTCGGGGTCGAAGAGGCGGAACGCCAGGCCGATCAGCGTCGCGTTCGGCCCGAGGGTGATGTAGCGCTTCTCCCAGGAGAGGCGAATGCCGACGACGTCCTTGCCCTCGTGCCGACCGCGCGTCACGTAGCCCACGTCGCGCATGGTGGCGGCGTCCGAGCCGGAGGTGGGGCCGGTCAGCGAGAAGCAGGGCACCTCCAGCCCCTTGGCCAGGCGCGGCAGGTAGTGGTGCTTCTGCTCGGGCGTGCCGTACTTCTCGATCAGCTCGCCCGGTCCCAGCGAGTTCGGCACCATGACGATGGTGCACACGTCCGGCGAGCGCGAGGCGATCTTGCCCAGCACCAGCGACTGGGCCTGCGGGGAGAAGCCGAGGCCGCCGTGCTCCTTGGAGATCAGCATGCCGAGGAAGCCGTGCTTCTTGACGAAGTCCCAGACCTCCTGGGGTATCTCCTTGTCCTGATGCCGGATCATCCAGTCGTCGACCATCCGGCACAGCTCGGTGGTGGGGCCCTCCAGGAAGGCCTTCTCCTCCTCCGTCAGCGTGATCGGCGGAACGGCGCGCAGCTTGTCCCAATCGGGCTGGCCCGAGAAAAGCTCGGCGTCGAAGCCGATCGTGCCGGCGTTCAGCGCTTCCTGCTCGGTGGCAGAGACCTTCGGCAGGATGCCCTTGATCTTGCGGTAGACGGGGGCAATCAACGCGGCACGACGCAATCCCGGGATGGAGAGGCCGGCCAGCACGATCACCGGCAGCCAGGCGAGGAGGCCCAAGGGCCCGAGTTCGGGCTCCGCGAACTCGCCGTGCAGCATTCCCATCTGCCAGATGAGGACGGCTGCCGCCACGCCGGCGGCCCAGATCCAGAGGGGCGCGCGCCGCATCGCCAGCACGAACACGCCCACGATGCACAAGGCGATGAAAACGAGCTCCGCCATGGTTGCCGCTCCTCCACCCGCGCCAGCGTCGTCCTATCCTTCAAGGAATTCAAGGCCGTTGCAGTATCCGAAGTTGACGTAAACGTCAACTTAAGGCCCGACTGGATCAATCCTTGCTCACGCTCGTCCAGGCGAAGCTCATGCCTATACGAGCAGGCGCCGTTTTTTAGTATAGCGAGTTTGCTGGTCCGACCAAAAGCTTCGCATTCCCATTCGCTTCCGCGCCAACGCCCGAGCAAGGGATCGGCGGAACCGATCGTGACGAGGGAACCTCATGCGCTGCATCCTGTTCCTCCTCGTCGCAGCCCTCGGCCTCGGAGCGCCGCGCGCCATGGCTGCCGACGACGAGGCCAAGCTCAAGCGCTACGGGCAACACCTGGCGCAGGAATGCGCGGGCTGCCACCGGATGGACGGCATCGACGCCGGCATTCCTCCCATCAACGGCTGGGAGGTCGAGCGCTTCATCGCCACGCTCGGGGCCTACCGGACGGGCGAGCGCAGCAATCCCGCCATGGGGTCCGTCGCCAGGTCGCTGGATGACGATCAGGTGCGCGCATTGGCCATCTATTTCGCCGCGCTCCCGAAGCCTCCGGCCAGGAAATAGCGGCCCTGTCATCCCGGCGCTTGTCGCCGGGATCCAGCCATTCGCGAACGCCGGAGCAAGCCCAGAGATGGGTGCCGGGCATAAAGCCCGGGATGACAACGGTGAGTTCGGAAGCGCGGTCGAGATTCCATCAAAGTGGGAAGGGCACTATAGTGTCCTGATCGCGAAATTCGTCGACATCTGCGGCAAGCTCGGAACGAATTCGCGATCTGAATCACGCTAGCCCGCCTTCTTCTGCTCCGCTGCGGGCGCAGCTGCGCGCGGACGCCCGAACATGTCGGCGGTGATCGCCGAGTACCAGCCGAGGCTCTCCTGGTAGTTCTGCTTGCGCACGTCCGCGGCTTCGCCCGGCTGTGAGACGAAGGCTTCGGACGGGTCGAGCCTGCCGTCCTTCGGGGCATAGTTGGCGCCGATCTTGACGCTGTCGTCCGGCGCCAGCAGCGACCAGCAGGTGTTGCGGTAGCGCGCCGGAAAACGCTCCCTCCTGGCGAGGTCGGCCAGGATGTCGGCCGCCACGACCTTGGCCTGGCTGTTCGCCGAGAACGCAGACTTCGGCATGTCCGCAGCGACCGCGGCGTCCCCCAGGATGTAGACGTGCTTGACGGTCCTGGAGGCGAAACTCTCCGCGCGGACCGGGCACCAGTCCCCTTCGGCACAGCCGGCCCGCGCCGCGATCTCGCCGGCCCGCTGTTGGGGAATGATGTTGGCGACGTCTGCCCGCACGCGCTTGCCGGCCCTGGTGACGATCTCCTTGGTCCTGGCATCGAGCCGCGCCACGGAGAAGTCGTCGATGTCGTTGCTCAGGAAAAGCTCGACGATGCCCTTGTAGTGCTTCTCGAAGGCCTCGGTGATCACCTCCTGCTTGGAGAAGGCAGTCTTCGGGTCGAGGATCACGAGCTTCGACTTGGGTTTCCGCGTCTTCAGGAAGTGCGCAATCATGCAGGCGCGCTCGTACGGGCCCGGGGGACAGCGGTAGGGGTTCCTGGGCGGCACGATCACCACCGTTCCGCCGTCGCGCATGGCGATGAGTTGGTGCTTGAGCAGGCGCTTGCCCAGCGCCGCCGTCGTGTAGGCGTGCGGCATGACGCGCGAGGCCTCGCGGGAATAGCCGTCGATGCTGTCGTACTTGATCTCGATGCCGGGCGACAGCACGAGCCGGTCATAGTGGTAGCTGCGGCCGCCCCGCGTTCTCACCGCCTTGCGCACCGTATCGACGTCGACTGCCGTGTCGTGGACCACCTTGATACCGAACCGCGCCAGGCCGCTGTAGGCGTGGTTGAGCGATTCGAGCGAGCGAAACCCGCCGAGATACAGATTCGAGAGGAACGACGAGGAGTAGATCGGATTGGTTTCGATGAGCGTCACGTCAAGCTCGGGCGCGTCCATCTTGACGTAGTGCGCCACCGTCGCCCCGCCGGCCCCTCCGCCGACGATCACGACTTTCGCCGTCCCCTGCGCCACGGCGACCCGCGGCCGCGCCGGCGCTGCCAGCAGGCCTACCCCGGCGGCCCCTGCGAGCCTGGCGAAGTCCCTCCTCGAGATGTCCGGCATCCTGGCTCCCAGCGCCCTCCCCCTCGCGGCAAAAACGCTCCCGGCGTTGTCGCTTGCACGCGCGCATTCTAGGATGTTAGGGGCTGATGGCAATGCGAGGCGGCATTGCCGCGGGGCATGCCCGGCTTGGAGCGAAAGGTGGCGGATTCCTCTGACAGAGGCCAGGACGGCCGATCCAGGCGCATGGCAGGGATGGCCATGCTCGATCGACGGACGTTCGCACTGGGCTCGGCCGCGGCGCTCGCAGGCGCCGGGCTTGCGTCGATGGCACGTGCCCAGGATGCGGCGCAGCCCTGGGAGCAGGCGCTCAAGAAGATCCTCGGCGATGCCAAGCCCACGGAAGGCAAGGTGACGATCGAGATGCCGGAGATAGCCGAGAACGGCAACACCGTGCCCTTCTCCATCTCCGTCGACAGCCCGATGACGGAGGCATCGAGCGTGAGGGCGATCCACCTGATCGCCACCGCCAACCCCCAGCCGGGCGTCGCAACTTTCCGCTTCTCGCTGTTGTCGGGCAGGGCAGCTGTGACGAGCCGCATGCGCCTCGCCAGGACGCAGGACGTGCTCGCCGTGGCCGAGCTGAGCGACGGCCGCTTTCTGATGGGCAAGCGCTCCGTCAAAGTGACGATCGGCGGCTGCGGCGGCTAGGAGAGAGGGCACGACGAGCCAATGGCGACGAAACCGCGCATCAAGCTGCCCGAGAGCGCCAAGGTCGGCGAGCTGATCGAGATCAAGACGCTGATCTCGCACGTCATGGAAACCGGCCAGCGCAAGGATTCCGAGGGCAAGACGATCCCGCGCAACATCATCAATTCCTTCACCGCCACCTATGGCGGCGCGGAGGTTTTCAAGGCGGAGCTGCAGCCCGGCATCTCGGCCAACCCGTATCTTGCGTTCTACATGAAGGTCCCGGGCCCCGGCGAGTTCGAGTTCACCTGGATCGACGACGCCGGGGGCAAGGTCGTGGAGAAGATCAAGCTCAACGTGACTTGAGGCGTCAGGCCCCCAGCACCTGCCGCCGTCGCACCAAACCGGTCAGGACCACTCGTGGTGTCGCACCCAAGAGGTTCGACACCCGCCCGCAAGGGAGGCTCGCGAAGATGTCGGATGAACCCGTCTGTGCCCAGAAGGGCCCCTACCAGGTGACCCTGGAGGCCGGCAGGCCCTATTTCTGGTGCACCTGCGGCCGCTCGGCCAAGCAGCCGTTCTGCGACGGCTCGCACAAGGCGACGAGCCTGCAGCCGCACCGCTTCGTGGCCGACACCTCCGGAACGTTCAACCTGTGCGGCTGCAAGAGCACCGACGACAGGCCGTTCTGCGACGGCACCCACAACGTCATCTAGGGTTCCGCGGCTGAGCCCCTTGCCGCATATTTCGGCAGCGCGGCATTCATCTGCCTCTCCTCTCGCGTTGTAGGAGCCCCGCGCCCTCTGCTAGCCTGCCCCACCGACTCAGGGGCAGAGCGACGACGACGCATGGAATATTTCGTCCAGCAGATGATCAACGGCATTACGCTGGGCTCCATCTACGGCCTCATCGCCATCGGCTACACGATGGTATTCGGCATCATCGGCATGGTGAACTTCGCCCATGGCGACGTCTTCATGCTCTCCACCTTCATCGCCCTCATCTTCCTGATGGCCCTGACCCAGGTGCTGGGGCTCGGCTCGCTGGCCGTCGCCCTCTTCGTGGTGCTGATCCTCGGCATGCTGCTCACCTCGCTGTGGGCGTGGGTGATAGAGCGCCTCGCCTACCGGCCTCTGCGCGGCTCTTTCCGACTGGCCCCTCTCATCTCGGCCATCGGCATGTCGATCTTCCTGTCGAACCTGGTGCAGGTGACGCAGGGCCCGCGCAACAAGCCAGTTCCCTCCATATTGGGCGAGGTCATCACGCTGAGCGGCGGCGACACCTATCCCGTCACGCTCTCCTACAAGCAGATCATGATCGTGGTGGTCACGGCCCTGCTGCTCGTGGCGTTCTGGTACGTCGTGCAGCGCACCTCGCTCGGCCGCGCCCAGCGCGCCTGCGAGCAGGACCGGCGCATGGCGGCGCTGCTCGGCGTCGACGTCGACAGGACCATCTCGCTCACCTTCGTCATGGGAGCCGCGCTGGCCGCCGTCGCAGGGCTGCTGTTCATGACCTACTACGGCGTGGTGAACTTCAACGACGGCTTCGTCCCGGGCGTGAAGGCCTTCACGGCGGCCGTGCTGGGCGGTATCGGCTCGCTGCCGGGCGCGGTGCTGGGCGGGTTGCTCATCGGCCTCATCGAGACGCTGTGGTCCGCCTACTTTTCCATCGACTACAAGGACGTCGCCACCTTCTCGATCCTCGCCATCACGCTCGTGTTCCTGCCGTCGGGGCTCCTCGGCAAGCCGGACGTGGAGAAAGTGTGATGTCAACGGCCATGGACGCTGCCGCAACCCGCCCCATGGCCACAGCGAAACTGGCAGCTGCTCTCAAGGACGCGCTCGGCACCGCCCTGCTGACCCTCGGGCTGGCAGTGCCGATCCTGGCTCTGCGCACCGAGCAGAACATCTCCAACGAGCTGATCCTGCAGCCTCGCTGGGGCTATGTCGCGATCGCGGTGGCGCTCGCGTTCTCCGCGCGCTTCCTCTACCTGGTGGCGCCCGCGGCCCCCGCCCGCCCACGCATGTTGAGCCTCCCGCGCGGCTTCGGGCGCGTCCTGTCGGCCGTGCTGTTGATGGTCCTGCTGCTCTACCCCCTGATTGCGCTGGCCCTCACCGGCAAGGCCGGCGCCGTCAAGTGGATCGACAATTTCGGCATCCAGATCCTGATCTACATCATGCTCGGCTGGGGCCTGAACATCGTGGTCGGTCTCGCCGGCCTGCTCGATCTCGGCTACGTGGCGTTCTATGCCGTCGGCGCCTACGCCTATGCGCTGCTCGCCACCAGCGATCCCGTGAAGAGCTTCATGGCCGATTGGATCGGCGCCGGTTTCTGGCCCCTGTGGGCGTTCTGGATCTGCCTTCCGGTCGCCGGCCTGATGGCGGCGTTCTGGGGCATCCTGCTGGGGTTTCCGGTACTGCGGCTGAGGGGCGATTACCTCGCCATCGTCACGCTCGCTTTCGGCGAGATCATCCGCCTCGTGCTCATCAACTGGGTGCCGGTCACCAACGGCTATGCCGGCGTGTCAGGCATTCCGCGGCCGTCCTTCTTCGGGCTGCCCTTCAACGACAGCGAGGGGGGCTTTGCGGCCGTCTTCGGCCTCGAGTTCACGCCGCTCTACCGCACCATCTTCCTCTTCTACCTCATCGTCGCCCTGGCGCTCCTCACCAACTGGGTGACGCTGCGGCTGCGGCGGCTGCCGATCGGGCGCGCGTGGGAGGCGTTGCGCGAGGACGAGATCGCCTGCCGCTCGCTCGGCATCAACACGACCAACACCAAGCTCACCGCGTTCGCCATCGGCGCGGGCTTCGGCGGCTTCGCCGGCTCGTTCTTCGCCGCACGGCAGGGCTTCATCAGCCCGGAGTCCTTCACCTTCATGGAGAGCGCCGTGGTGCTCTCCATCGTCGTGCTCGGCGGCATGGGCAGCCAGCTCGGCGTCGCCATCGCCGCCTTCGTCATGATCGGAGGCACCGAAATCCTGCGCGAACTCGATTGGCTGAAGCGCATCTTCGGGCCGGAGTTCGAGCCGACGCAGTACCGCATGCTGCTGTTCGGTCTTGCCATGGTCCTGCTCATGATCTGGCGGCCACGCGGCCTCATCGCCTTCCGCGCGCCGTCCATCTTCCTGCGCGAGCGCCGGCTCGTGCGCGCCGAGATGGTGAAGGAGGGGCACGGCTGATGCACGCCTCCGGGCCCCCCCTGCTCACCGTCGAGCACCTGTCCATGCGCTTTGGAGGCCTCATCGCCGTCGACGACCTTTCCTTCTCCGCCGGCCGCGGCGAGATCACCGCCATCATCGGCCCCAACGGCGCCGGCAAGACCACTGTCTTCAACTGCATCACCGGGTTCTACAAGCCCACCTCCGGCCGTCTGCTCCTGAGCCTGGGAGAGGCCGCATCCGCCGCCGACATCGCCGCGCTCACCGCCACCGGACGACGCTCGGGGGCCACGGCGGCGGGCGCCATCTTCCTACTCGAGCGCATGCCCGACCACGAGATCGCGGCGCGCGCCCGCGTCGCGCGCACTTTCCAGAACATCCGCCTCTTTCCCGGCATGACGGTGCTCGAGAACCTGATCGTGGCCCAGCACAACGCGCTGATGGCCGCGTCGGGCTGGACGGTGCTCGGCCTCTTCGGCGCGCGGCGCTACGTGGAAGCCGAGGCCCGCGCGGTGGAGCGTGCCAAGCATTGGCTCGACAGGGTTGCACTCACCGAGCGCGCCGACGATCCCGCTGGCGACTTGCCCTACGGCGCCCAGCGCCGGCTCGAGATCGCGCGCGCCATGTGCACGGAGCCGGCGCTGCTCTGCCTGGACGAGCCCGCCGCCGGCCTCAACCCCCGCGAATCGGCGGAGCTCACGGACTTCCTCAAGTCCATCCAGACCGAGCACGGCACCTCGATCCTGCTCATCGAGCATGACATGTCGGTGGTGATGGGAATCTCCGACCACGTCGTCGTGCTGGAGTACGGCCAGAAGATCTCCGACGGCCCTCCCGACCACGTGCGCAACGACCCCAAGGTGATCGCCGCCTACCTCGGCGTCGAGGACGAGGAGGTGGCAGAGGTCGAGGCGGAGATCGCGCGGTGAGTTGGGATCTCCGAGCGTGCCGCTCGCGGTGTCCCCTCCCCCTTGCGGAGAGGGGTCGGGGGTCGGGGTGCCAAGGGCAGCGCGCGGGATTCCACCCCACCCCTAGCCTCTCCCCGTCATGTCGAAGACATGCCTCCGGCATGGGGGGAGGGGAACCTGTCGGCGCCTGCTGCCAAGCGGGGTGCCTCTCATGACCGAGCCGCTGCTCGCCGTGTGCGACGTCAAGAGCTTCTACGGCAACGTGATGGCGCTCAAGGGCGTCGCCGTCGAGGTGAACGAGGGCGAGATCGTCACCCTCATCGGGGCCAACGGCGCCGGCAAGTCGACGCTGATGATGACCATCTTCGGCAACCCGCGGGCGCGCGAGGGCCGCATCATCTACCGCGGTCAGGACATCACCCATCTGCCCACGCACGCGATCGCCCGCCTGCGCATCGCCCAGGCTCCCGAGGGCCGGCGGATCTTCCCGCGCATGACCGTGCGCGAGAACCTGCAGATGGGCGCCGAGATCGACGAGGGTGCGCACTTCGAGGAGGACCTGGCCAAGGTCTCCACCCTCTTTCCCGTGCTCGCGCGCCGACTGGACCAGCGCGGCGGCACGCTGTCGGGGGGCGAGCAGCAGATGCTGGCGATCGCCCGCGCGCTGATGAGCCGGCCCAAGCTCCTGCTGCTCGATGAGCCCTCGCTGGGCCTCGCCCCCCTCATCGTCAAGCAGATCTTCGACGTGATCCGCGAGCTGAACCGCCAGGGGATGACCATCTTCCTTGTCGAGCAGAACGCCTTCCATGCGCTCAAGCTCGCGCATCGCGCCTATGTAATGGTCAGCGGCCTCATCACCATGCGCGGCACGGGCAAGGAGCTGCTGGCGCGCCCCGAGGTCCGGCAGGCGTACCTCGAGGGCGGCCGACATTGATTGGGGACCAGCACATGCCGATCAGCATCTACGAGGGCGGCGAGCATTGGCCGTGGACGTTCCTGCTCCTCACCGTCCTGATGGGCGGACTGGCCGCCTACAGCTCGGGCAAGGCGTTGGCCCAGACGTGGCGGCCGTTTTGGCACGTGCCGCTCTACATGCTGGTGCTGGCGGCCGCGGTCCGCTTCTGCCATTTCGCCCTGTTCGAGGAGCCGCTGCTCTCGCTGCCGAGCTACATCGTGGATTTCGCTATTGCTTTTGCCTCGGCGTCGCTCGGCTACCGCTTGGTGCGGGCCCGACAGATGGCCGTGCAGTACGGCTGGCTGTTCCGCCGGCGCGGGCCGTTCGGCTGGCGATCCGTGCACGAAGGGCCCGCCGGGTGAGCAGGGGCTGCCTCTTTGCACTGCACCACAGGGCGGTGATTGGTCGTGACTTTGTCTCACTTTCGTTGGATCATCGGTGCCGAGACGGGCTCGTCCCGTTGGCATTTGGACGTGTCATCCGCACGAAACTCGGGAGGCCTTGAATGAAGAAGCTGTTCTGGCCGGCGCTGACCATTGCCGCCGCAGCTGTCATGGGCGCGGGCGGTGCTTCCGCGCAGATCAAAGTCGGCGTGGCCGGTCCCCTGACGGGCCCCAACGCCGCGTTCGGCGCCCAGCTCAAGAACGGCGCCGAGCAGGCGGCAGAAGACCTCAATGCCAAGGGCGGCATCAACGGCCAGAAGATCGAGCTGTCGTTCGGCGACGACGCCTCCGATCCCAAGCAGGGCGTGTCGGTCGCCAACAAGATGTTCGGCGACGGCGTCAAGTTCATCATCGGCCACTTCAACTCGGGCGTCACCATGCCGGCCTCCGAGGTGTACGCCGAGAACGGCATGTTCATGATCACGCCCTCGGCCACCAATCCGAAGATCACGGAGCGCAACCTGTGGAACGTGTTCCGCACCTGCGGCCGCGATGATCAGCAGGGCGAGGTTGCGGCCAAGTACATTGCCGACAAGTTCAAGGGCAAGAAGATCGCCATCGTCCACGACAAGACCACCTACGGCCAGGGCCTGGCCGACGAGACCAAGAAGGGTCTGGCCAAGGCCGGCATCAAGGAAGTGCTCTACGAAGGCGTGAACATCGGCGAGAAGGACTTCTCGGCCCTCGTCTCCAAGATCAAGGCGGCCGGCGCCGATCTCGTGTACTGGGGCGGCCTGCACACCGAGGGCGGCCTGCTCGTGCGGCAGATGCGCGACCAGGGCGTCAAGGCGCCGCTGATGGGCGGGGACGGCATCGCCTCCGACGAGTTCGCCGCCATCGCCGGTCCCGGCGCGGAAGGCACGCTCATGACCTTCGCGCCCGATCCGCGCAAGCGGCCCGAGGCCAAGGCCGTGGTCGCCAAGTTCGAGGCCAAGAAGTTCAACCCCGAGGCGTACACGCTCTACAGCTACGCCGGCATGGAGGTGATCGCGCAGGCCGCGGCGGCCACCAAGTCGCTCGACCCCAAGAAGATCGCGGCCGAGGTGCGCAGCGGAAAGACCTACAAGACCGTGATCGGCGACCTCAAGTACGACAAGAAGGGCGACATCACGCGGCCCGACTACGTCATGTACACCTGGAAGAAGGGCGGCGACGGCAAGATCACCTACGTCCAGAACTGATCTGCGGTCGGCACACGAGGGTACGGCATTCTCGGGAGGCAGCCTGCAGGGGCTGCCTCCTTGGCATTCAGGCGGGTTGCTTGAGCAGAAATCAGCCAGAGGGCCGCGTCACTCGAGGCCCAGCTGCTTGACGCCCAGGTTGCGGAAAAGCGCCTTGAGGATCCCCTCGTCCTTGGCGTGGACGGGCGTCTCGTTCTTGACGTAGTCGAACACCTTGCCGTCCTTCAGGCCATACTGGGCAACGCGGTCGACCGATCCTCCCGGGTTGAAGTAAACCGCTACCACCTTGCGGTCCTTCTCCTTAGGGGAGAAGAAGAGCGACTGGCTCTCGGTGCTCGAGATGTAGTAGTAGGCGCTGCCGCCGCCCACCGGAGCTGTCGTGGTGGGCGTGCCCAGGCTGGTTTTTACCTGCTCCTGGCTCATCCCGGCCGAGATCTGTTGCAGATCGTTCTCCTGGAAGAGGTGGCCGTGCTTGGTTATCGTCTCGGAGCAGGCGGACAGCCCGGCTGCCATCAGTGCAGCCAGAGCAAGGTTTCGCAGGCTTCCGCCGGCGGACATGGGCAAAAGCGCAGCTCGGGTCCCGTCCGTCCCGCGCACGCTACACAGGCGCCGCATGCTGTCGTCGTCCTCGGAGAATCGCTCGTGCCACCCTAGGCAGACCCGCTATCGCAAGTGCGCAAGATTTGCAACGCAGGCCCTCCCCGTCCATGACCGATGGCCAGCGAAATGCCCATGCAGACAAGGGTCTCCCCCGGATGCTGTCCTGGTTGAAGCACGATAACGACCGTCGCCGAGTTGCGCGCTCACTTTATGGCTCGAGTGTGACGCAGGCGCGCTCACCCACTCTCTATGCGGAGTGGGGCGTGCCCGACACGCTACAGGGGCGGTTCGAGATGATCGTCCTGCATCTGGCCCTGGTGCTGCGCCGGCTCGGGGCGGAAGGCGAGGCCGGCCGGCCCCTGGCGGTGGCCCTGACGGAAGCCTTCGTCGAGGACATGGACGATTCCATGCGCGAGCTGACCTTTAGCGACCTCAGGGTGCCCAAGGAGATCAAGCGCGCCACCGCCGCCCTCTTCGACCGCCACGAGGCCTATCTTGCAGGCATGGCCGGCCCCCACGATATATCCTTGAGCGAGGCGCTCGCGGCCCAAATGGCCTATCTCGACCCCGGCGGACGCCTCGATGCGCACAAGCTGGCGGAATATGTGAGCAGATGCGCGGCCGCGCTTGACGCGATGCCTGCGACGGAGATCCTGGCCGGCAAGCTCGGATGGCCACATCCCGCGGCGCCGGCACCCGCAGAACCCCGAGAAGACCGACATGTCGAAGACCAACAGCACGACGCCTGAGCTCGCGTGGGAGCACGCCGTCCACGACATCCCCGAGGCGGGGCTGTCCGCGCGGCGGGAGGCGGTACCCGAGGAACTCGCAACGCTTGCCAGCGCGCTCGACCTCATCGCCTGTTCCACCCTGCAGGCGGAATACACCATCACCCCCACCCTCGACGGGCGCTACAGGGTCTCGGGCCGTCTCAACGCGCAGATCGCCCAGGCGTGCGTCGTGACCCTGGACCCCATCGAGGCCACCATCGAGGAGAGCTTCGACGTCGCCTTCTGGCCGCAGCAGGACATGCCCACGCCCGAGAGCGGCGCCGTCGACCTTGACGACGAGGCCGAGCCCGAGCCCATCGTGGCAGGACAGATTGCGGTGGGCCGCGTCGTGTTCGAGCATCTCGCCGCCGCCCTCGACCCCTACCCGCGCAAGCCCGGCGCGGTCATGGATTGGCAGCCTGCCGCGGCGCCTGGCGCCGGTCCGGGCAAGCCCGAGAGCCCGTTTGCCGTCCTTGCGAGCCTCAAGACGAAAAGCTGATGCCGGCCTGCCGCTTTCGCGGGTTGCAGAGCCGGCGCTGGCTCTCGAACCGCTCAGGACCGCTTTGCGCCTGTTGCCGGTACGCTGTGGACCCGGTCCGGCAACCTCGCCTGCGGTATCGGCGCAGGAGCGTGGATTGCGCGTCGCTTCTCACGTTCGCAGAGAGATTCGCGTCGCTCGCGGGAAGCCGAAGGGCTTCCCTCAGGAACGATCTCGCTCTAGTGACGGCAACCGGCTATGGTCGGTCGCTTTGGGGGTGATCGCGGGTGCGGCCGGGACATCCCGGCCGCGGAGTCGGGCAGAGGCGATACGGCGGACAGGGGGTCATGGCAGCACCGCGAACCATTTCGCTTGACGCGATGGGCGGAGACGTGGGCCCCCCCGTGGTCGTGGCGGGCGCCGCGCTGGCGCTCGAGCGCTATCCCGACGTCAACTTCCTGCTGTTCGGCGACGAGGCCCGCATAGCCCCGGTGCTCAGCGCGCACGGCGCGCTCTCCGGGCGGTCGCGCATCGTCCATACCGATGCGGTGGTGGAGATGCAGGATAAGCCGAGCCAGGCCGTGCGGCGCGGGCGCAGCTCCAGCATGTGGCTGGCGCTGGAATCCGTGCAGAAGCGCAAGGCCGACTTCGTGGTATCGGCCGGCAACACCGGCGCCCTGATGGCCATGGCGAAACTCGTGCTCACGACCATGCCGGGCATCGAGCGGCCGGCCATCGCCGGGCAGTGGCCGACGCTGGCCGGCCCCTGCATCGTGCTCGATCTCGGCGCCAACATCGGCGCCACGGCCCGCCAGCTCGCCGACTTCGCGCTGATGGGAGCCGCCATGGCCCGCGCCGTGCTCCATATCGAGCGGCCCAGGGTGGCGCTGCTCAACATCGGGGTGGAGGAGATCAAGGGCATCGAGGAGGTCAGGCAGGCGCACGCCTGGCTCAAGGAGAACGAGCTGCCAATTGACTATCGCGGCTTCATCGAAGGCGACCAGATCGGGCAGGGGGTCGCCGACGTCGTGGTGGTGGAGGGCTTCGCCGGCAACATCGCGCTCAAGACCGCGGAGGGGACGGCCAAGCAGATGGCGGCCTGGATTCGCGAGGCCCTGACCGGCTCGCTCGCAGCACAACTCGGCGCCTTCCTCGCGCGGGACGGGTTGCGCGCCCTGCGGGAGCGCATGGATCCGCGCCGCTTCAACGGCGGGCCGTTCCTGGGCCTGAACGGCATCGCCATCAAGAGCCACGGGGGCACTGATGCCTTCGGCTTCGCCAGAGCCATCGAGGTAGGCTACGACATGGCCGAGAACAACGTGCTCGCGCGGCTGGCAACGGACCTGGAGGCCCTGCACGGCAAGCTGAGCGGGGCCCCTCAACAGGCCCGCAGCTCCTCTTGAGGCCTGCGGCCGCGTGGCGATTTGACATCCCGGGCGGGCCGGCGTTCATGCCCCGGGCGTGCAACGACGAGGTGAGACCGTGGCCATCATTCGATCCGTGATCCGCGGCGTCGGGGCCCACCTGCCCAAGCGCGTCATGACCAACGACGACCTGGCGCGCATCGTCGATACCAGCGACGCCTGGATCCGCGAGCGGACCGGCATCGAGCAGCGGCACATCGCCGACGACAGCGAGCTGACCTCGGACCTGGGCATCGCCGCCTCGCGCAAGGCCCTGGTGCGTGCAGGGATCGATCCCGTCGATATCGACCTCGTCGTCTGCGCCACCTCGACGCCCGATCGCACCTTCCCTGCCACCGGCGTGCGCATCCAGTCCGGGCTCGGCGTGACCAAGGGCGCCGCCTTCGACGTGCAGGCGGTGTGCTCGGGCTTCGTCTATGCCTTGTCGGTCGCCGACAACTTCCTCAAGGCCGGGCAGTTCAAGCGCGCCATCGTGGTGGGCGCGGAAACCTTCTCGCGCATCCTCGACTGGAAGGACCGGGGCACGTGCGTGCTGTTCGGCGACGGTGCCGGCGCCGTCGTGCTCGAGGCCCAGACCCAGCTCGGCAGCCGCGAGGACCGCGGCATCCTCGCCACGCGCATCCGCTCCGACGGGCGCTTCGAGGAGCTCCTCTACGTCGACGGCGGCCCGGGCTCCACCAAAACGACGGGACATCTGCGCATGAACGGGCGCGAGGTCTTCCGCCACGCGGTGCAGAAAATCTCGGGCGTCATCGAGGAGACCCTGGTGATGACCGGCTACGCCCCAGGCGAGATCGACCTCTACGTTCCGCACCAGGCCAACAAGCGCATCCTCGACGGCATCGCCCATCGGCTCGGCATCTCGGCGGACAAGATCGTCTATACGCTCGCCAAGCACGGCAACACCTCCGCGGCCTCCATCCCGCTGGCGCTCAACCAGGCGTTCGAGGATCACCGCTTGACCGAGGGAAAGCTGGTGCTGATGGAAGCCATGGGGGGCGGGCTGACGTGGGGGGCCGCGCTGGCACGTTGGTGAGAGTCCACAGCGTTCGATTTATGTGTGCAATTTCAGCTGGTTGTTATTGACCCCCACGGTCGCCGCCGCTAGCATCCCGGGCGGTTGAGTGCAAGGGGAGGGGCAGTAACCATGGGTGGCAAGACGCTCACGCGTGCAGATCTTGCGGAGGCGGTGGTCCAGAAGGTCGGACTACCCCGTAACGAGTCGCAGGAGCTGGTGGAGCTCATCCTGAACGAGATATCGTCGAGCCTGGCGGCGGGCCAAGCGGTGAAGCTCTCCTCGTTCGGCTCCTTCGGCATCCGCAAGAAGGGCGAGCGCATCGGGCGTAACCCCAAGACGGGCCAGGAAGTACCGATCACACCGCGGCGGGTGCTCGTGTTCCGGCCCAGCAACATCATGAAGCAGCGCATCAACTCCGGCTTGAGCCGGCGCAGCGCCGCGGAATAGGCGGACTCGATTCTAGCGGGGATTGGGCCTTGTCGAAGGCAGCTGAAGCATTTCGCAACATAGGCGAGGTGTCGGTGGAGCTCGGGGTCAAGAAGCACGTGCTGCGCTTCTGGGAAGCAAAATTCCCCCAGCTCAAACCGATGAAGCGCGGTGGCGGCCGGCGCTTGTACCGACCGGGAGACGTGGAGCTTCTCAAGGGCATCCGCGACCTCCTGCAGAGTGCCGGCTACACCATCAAGGGCGTGCAGCGGCTCCTGCGCGAGCAGGGCGTCGAGCATGTGAAGTCTGCCGGCAACAACTGCCCGGCCGGCGGAGCGAAGCCCCTGGCGCCGACATCACGCCCGCCGGCGCATGTTCTGGCCAAAGGCTCGCCGGTGTTGTTGACCGCACTCGAGGTGGCAGCGCTGCGCAACATCGTCTCCGAGCTCGATGCGTGCCGGACGCTCCTCACCGCCGGCGCGCACGGCAACGCCGGCGATCTCCAGCACGAGCGGATGACCTGAGGGGCGCCTACGGAGTCTCGCGTGCCCGGGTTGCACAATCTCGTCACGGATTTGCCGGGCGTGCGCGTGGGCAATGCCCAGGACGTGCGTGCGGCGACCGGCGTGACCGCAATCGTCTTCGATGTCGCCAATGTCGCCTCCGTGGTGACCCACGGGGGCGCACCCGGCTCCCGCGACACGACCCTGCTCGAGCCCGAGATGACCGTGCCCGGCGTCGATGCCCTGCTCCTCTCCGGCGGCTCGATCTACGGCCTCGACGCCGCGGGCGGCGCGCTGTCCTACCTGCGCGGGCAGGGGCGCGGCATCGTTGTCGGCAGCGTGACGGTGCCCATCGTCGTGCAGGCCATCACCTTCGATCTGATGAACGGGGGCGACAAGGATTGGGGCCGCATGCCGCCGTACTGGGAGCTCGGCTGGCAGGCAACCCAGTCGGCGAGCACGTCGCCGTTCGCGCTGGGCACGGTCGGCGGAGGCTATGGCGCCACCACGGTCCTGCACAAGGGCGGCCTCGGATCGGCCAGCGCAACGACCCGGTCCGGGTTCTCCATCGGGGCCATCGTGGTCGTCAACGCGGTGGGCTCGGTCACCGTAGGTGACGGCCCCCACTTCTGGGCGGCTCCGCTGGAGAACGGCGCCGAGTTCGGCGGCCTCGGAATGCCGCCGCGCCTGGGCCCTGACGACCTGCGCATGCGCATCAAGGGCGGCTCGCCGCCCTCCACGACGATCGGGCTCGTCGTCACCGACGCCATCCTCACCAAGGCCCAGGCGAAGCGTCTCGCCACCATGGCCGACAACGGTCTCGGTCAGGCGATACGTCCCGCGCATACCCCCACCGACGGCGATACCGTTTTCGCCGTGGCGACCCTGCAGAAGCCCTTGCGCGACGCGGCGTGCGACCTTACGGAGATCGGGCTCGCGGCCTCCGACTGCCTCGCCCGCGCCGTTGCCAGAGGCGTCTTCGAGGCAACCGCGCTGCCCTTTTCCGGCGCCCTCCCCGCGTGGAAGGATCGCTTTGCTGCCCGCGTCCCAAGGGGCACCATGCCATGACCCGCGCGCGACTGCTGATGGTGTGCCTCATCACGGCGATCCTGCTGCTGCTGCTCGGCTGGCAGGCGCGGCGCGAGGAGCTGGTCAGGGCCTGCCTCGACAGCGGCGGCGCCTGGACCGGCAGCGCATGCGGACCCTTGCGGCTGCGTCCGATCCTCCAGCGCGACCTGCGCCGCTCATGAGAAGCGGTCGGCCCGATAGGGTGCCGGATCGGTGAAGGGGGCCTCGCCCGTCAACATCTCGGCGAGCAGCCGCCCCGTGACCGGCCCCATCGTGAAGCCCAGATGGTGATGGCCGAAGTTGACCCACAGGCTCTCGCGGCCCGGCGCCCGCCCCACCATCGGCAGCATGTCCGGCAGGCAGGGCCGCCGCCCGAGCCAGGGCTCTGCGTCGACCCGCTGGCCGAGCGGGAAGATCTCGCGCGCCAGCGGCTCCACGCGCTTCAGCTGCACCGGGCTCGGCGGGGCGTCCCTCAGAGCGAACTCCGCTCCGGTGGTGAGCCTCATCCCCTTCACCATCGGCGTCAGCGCGTAGCCATGCTGCACGTCGATGACCGGGCGGCTGAGCGTGGCGTTGCCCTCGGGCTTGTAGTGCATGTGATAGCCGCGCTTGACGCCGAACGGGAACGTGAAGCCCTGCGCCCGCAGGATGTCGTTGCTCCACGGACCGAGCGCGACCACGACCGCCTGCGCGACGATGCCGCCGGCGCTCGTGCTCACCTCCCAGCCGCGCCGGGATCGCACCAGGGAGCGCGCATCGCCCTCGTAGAAGCGCCCGCCGCGCTCCGTGAAGAGGCGCGCGTACGCCTTGGTGACGCCGCCCGGGTCACCCACGCTCACGGGCTCGGGCATCCACACGCCGCCGGCCGTCGGCCCGCGCAAGTGCGGCTCGAGCTCCGCCAGCTTGTGGGCGTCCACCACCTCGAACTTGATGCCGTAGGTCTTGCGCCAGTCCTCGTCCTTGATGATCTCGGTGGCCAGCGCCTGGGGTGAGCGGTAGAGCCGCAGGTAGCCCGTCCGCCGCATCATCCCGGTGATGCCGGCGTCCTTCATCAGCGCCTCGTGCTCGATCACGCAGCGCTCGATGAGCGGACGCGCCCCCCGCGCCGTCTGCGCCAGGCGCTCCGGGGTCGAGGCCGCCCAGTAGCGGTAGAGGTAGGGCGCGATCCTGGGCAGCGCGCTCCAGTGCAGGTTGGCCTCGGTGCGCAGGTTGAGGGCGTACTGCGCCATGAGCCAAACGTTGCGCGGAAAAGGGTAGGGCACCACGCCTTCGCGCTGGATGATGCCGGTATTGCCGTAGCTCGTCTCCTCGCCCGCGCTGCGCCGGTCGATGAGCACGACCGCCCGGCCGCGCTTCTGCAGGTGCAGGGCCGTTGAGACGCCGACCATGCCGGCGCCGAGCACGATGACGTCGGCGTTGGGAGAAGCGTTCAAGTTATGTCTCGGGGTTCTTGGCTGGATGGGAGCGGCGACGGGCCACCTTCCCCACTATATGGCCCACTTGCCGTTGATGCACCAGCCCGTCTCTGCTACCGCTCGGCCTGCGGCACGCGCCGAGGATGCTCTACGAGGCCCCGATGATTCCCCGCTACACCCGGCCCGAGATGGCGAAGATCTGGGAGCCCGCCACGCGCTTCCGCATCTGGTTCGAGATCGAGGCCCACGCAGCCACCGCCATGGCCGATCTCGGGCTGATCCCCAAGAGCGCCGCCAGGACCATCTGGGAGAAGGGCAGCAAGGCGCAGTTCGACGTGGCGCGCATCGACGCCATCGAGCGTGAGGTCAAGCACGACGTCATCGCCTTCCTCACGCACCTAGCCGAGCACGTGGGCCCCGAGGCGCGCTTCGTGCACGCGGGCCTCACCTCCTCCGACATCCTCGACACCACCTTCAACGTGCAGCTCGTGCGCGCCGCCGATCTGCTGCTCGCCGATCTCGATGGCCTGCTCGCCGCGCTGAAGCGTCGCGCCTTCGAGCACAAGCTCACCCCCATCGTCGGCCGCAGCCACGGCATCCACGCCGAGCCCACGACGTTCGGCCTGAAGCTCGCCCAGGCCTATGCCGAGTTCGCGCGTGCCAAAGCGCGCATCGGCCAGGCCCGGGCCGAGGTCGCCACCTGCGCCATCTCCGGCGCGGTCGGCACCTTCGCCAACGTCGATCCGCGGGTGGAGGCCTACGTGGCGGAGAAGCTCGGCCTCGCGCCGGAGCCGATCTCGACGCAGGTCATCCCGCGCGACCGCCACGCCATGTACTTCGCCACCCTCGCCGTCGTCGCCTCCTCGCTGGAGCGGCTGGCGATCGAGATCCGGCACCTGCAGCGCACCGAGGTGTTGGAGGCGGAGGAGTTCTTCTCGCAAGGGCAGAAGGGGTCCTCCTCCATGCCCCACAAGCGCAATCCCGTGCTGTCGGAGAACATCACGGGGCTCGCGCGCGTGGTGCGCGGCTACAGCCTGCCCGCGCTCGAGAACGTGGCGCTCTGGCACGAGCGCGACATCTCGCACTCCTCCGTCGAGCGCATGATCGGCCCCGACGCCACCGTGACGCTCGACTTCGCGCTCGTGCGCATGACCGGGCTCATCGACAAGCTCGTGGTCTACCCGGAGAACATGCGCAAGAACCTCGACCGGCTGGGCGGCCTCGTCCATTCCCAGCGCGTGCTCATCGCGCTCACCCAGAAGGGTGTCAGCCGCGAGGACGCCTACGCCATCGTGCAGCGCCACGCCATGGCCGTGTGGCAAGGGAAGGGCGACTTCCGTGCCCTGCTCGCCGCCGATCCCGATGTTGCCAGGGCCCTGAAGCCCGACGAGCTCGCGGCCCTCTTCGACCTCGACTACCACCTCAAGCACGTGGACACGATCTTCGCGCGCGTCTTCGGCGCACCCTGAGAGACGCCGCTCAGGGCCGGGCACGCTCCCCGGCCTTCTTCCCGCCTTGCCCGCACTGCACCGCCCAGGCCTTGCAGCAGAGCGTCGCAGCCCGCGGCTGGCAGGGCGCGTACCGCTCGCACACCGTGACACACGCCTGGCCCGCCGGGTGCACGAACGCCCTCGGCGCATGCGCGTTGAACGCCGCCATAAGCGTCGGCGCGGCCGCCGCGCCCGGCGGGCCCCATGCCAGCAATCCGGCGCAGGCAAGGCTAATGGCTGCAATCGGTTTCACGCGCGTCATGCTCTCTCGGCCTCGCCATCCCTCTCGCGCACCATAGCACAGCTGCAGCGGGCATCCCGTCGGCAGCCTCTGCGCTACCAGCGGCGATCGCAGCCGAAGATCCAGGGCAGAAAGCCGTCGCCGCAGCTCGGCACGTAGGTGGGGCCATAGATGGGCTGGGCGTAGTACGCGGGACCGGGAGGCTGGGGACCGGGCCCGGGATAGATCGGCCGGTAGCTCCAGCCGCTGGAGCTCCAGCGCGGCGCCGGCCTGTCGTCGTAGACGTAAGGAACGGGCGGCGGAGGAAGGAGGGCTGGCAGTGGCGGGGGCCGGCAACCGCCGTCGCACCAACCACCGGCGAGCGAGGGCGCGGCAGCTCCCGCGAGAAGCAGGCCGGCCGCGAGAAGCAAGCCGGCCCCGGCGAGCGCGGTGGCCACCGGTCCACTCACCCTCGTCCTCCGCATCTGGCAACTCGTCGGCATCGGTGAAAGCCGCGGGCGGTTTGGGCGCACGGAACTCAGGCCGCAGAGGCCTTGTCGACCAGCTCCTTCAGCGCCGGGTCGATCGAGGGGCTCTCAGCCTTGAGGAATTGCAGCAAGGCGCGCTCGTTGGAGGTCATGGCGCCGTCGCGCCCGATGCGCTGGGCAAGCCACTTCGCGTCCGCCGGGGTCAGAGCCTCGCGCGTAATGATCTCGACCTTCTGCTGCGTCAGCTGGGCGATGGCGCGCTCCTCCGTCGTCTGCTCGCGATAGCCGCCGAACAGGCCCTTGAGGCCGGAAGCCATGCCGCTCAGGATGGCGTCGAGCGACAGGTCTCCCCTGCGGTCGAGCCAGGCCTCGCGGGCGAGCGCGATCTCGCGGGGCGGCGGCGCATAGCCGGAAGCCGTCATCACGCAGTTGGCGATGGCCTTGACGAAGAGGTCGGTCCAGGCGGGATGATTGTCGCGCCCCGCGGTCGCCTCGTCGATCTCGAACAGCACCTCGGCTTCGGTCCGCGTAATGGCGATGCTGCCGTCGCTGCCGGCGCTGTAGAGCATGCGGCGCAGCAGGTCCACGTCGGCCTCGGTCACGACGCCGGGCTCGAGCGTCTTGCCCGAGCGCAGCGGGCCGGTGCCGGCCACCACGGCGTGCTTGACCTGCTCGAGGGCGAAACGCACGAGGCTCTGCGGCGCCCAGCGGGCCTTGTCGAGCACGTTGATCAGCAGCTCCAGCTCGGTCTTGCTGTCGACGCGGCCGTCGCGGGAAATGCGCCCGATCAGCCACTCGGCGTTCTCCGCCGTCAGGTAGCCCCGCGGCTCGGCCTGCTCGACGAGGTAGTCCGTGATCGTCTCGACGAAGCAGTCGGCCCAAGCCGGGTCCTGCACCGGGCAGGCGTCGTTGAGCGCGAAGATGATGTCCGCCTCCTCGGCGGAGATGCTGCCGTCGTCATAGTAGTTGCGGCGCAGCTTCAGGACGTCGGCATCCTTGATGCTCCCGCGCGCCTTGATTTCCGCGATCGAGACCGCGTTCAACACAGCCATAGCCAGCCCCCGGCCACATCCGCGCGAAAGTAGGGCGTCATGGTTACGATACCGCTAATGCCGGCTCATTCGGGCTGTCGACGATGGCTCTGTGACCGGCGCACAACGGTCCTGCACGAACACGCCCGCGGTCTTTTTCGCGCCCGATTCTGCCGCGATGTCACCGGGTGCGAGACCGGCACGGCCAGCCAGGGCTGTACCCGGCGGGTCCGAAGTGCCTGACCAGGGGATGCTCACTGGAGAAGGTGAGGATGCCCGTCGACGCATCTGCGAATGCCGAGGCGTTGCCCGCCGACTTGGCGTGGCTCGAAGGCGGCCAGCGCTATGTCGTGTGCGCGTACTACACCGACAACTACATTCCGCGCGCACTGGCCTTGATGCAGTCGCTCGAGGCTCACCGCATCAACCACTACCTGAAGCGCTATGAGCACCAGGGAAGTTGGGAAGCGACAACCCGGCTGAAGCCAGCGTTCATCCTGCACTGCCTCGAGCGGTTTCCCAAGCTCGACATCGTCTACGTCGACGCCGACGCGATCGTGCGTCAGCCCCTCGCCTTCCTCGATCGGATCCCGGGCGATGTCGGGCTATGGCTCCATCCGCGCAAGCGGAAGGGCAGGTGGCATCTGCGGATCACGGCCAGCGTCGTCTACGTGCGCAACTCGGAGGCCGGGCGCCGCTTCGTCCGATCCTGGGCGAACCCGAAGGTCGACTGTGGTCGGCTGGCGGTCGACGAGGACATGCTCCAAGCCGCCTTCAGCGAGTTCGAGGGCCTGACCATCACCGTGCTGCCCGCGTCCTACGTCAAGATCTTCGATGAGAGCACGAGCGCGCCGGTGATCGAGCACTTCCAGGCGAGCCGCGGCGAGTTCAACTGGCGGCGCACCATGCGCAAGGCGCGGCAGGTGGCGACGTTCATTGTCCTGGCCGCCCTCGCCGGGTTGCTCTGGTATCTCCTGCGATAGCGAGCCCACTGTCGATAGAGAGCCCACCGTCCCTCAGCGGCGCCGCGTGAAGAGCGTGCCGAGCACGATCAGCACAGCGCCGGCAATGGTCGCAACACCCGGCACCTCGGCGAAGAGCAGGAAGCCGAACACCACGCCCCACACCAGCGTCACGTAGGTGACAGGAGCGAGCCTGGCGGCCTCCATGCGGGCGAACGCGTGCGCCAGCATGGTATGCGCGACCACCCCCAGCGTCCCGATGGCCGCGAAGCGCATCACGTCGGCGAACGTGGGATCGGTCCACGCCCATAGCGCCGGCAGCGCCAGGATCAGCGCGGGGCCGAGGTTCTGGAACAGGATGATCTGCGCCAGGGGATCGCGCGTGGCACGGTGGCGCAGCATGATGAGATTGAGCGAATAGCCCACCGCCGACACCAGGACGGCGGCGGCGCCGAGCACCACGCTCTCGTCGAGGCCGGCAGAGCCGATCTTGCCGCCGACGATCAGCAGCATGCCGAGGAAGCCCGCGGCGAGCGCCAGGCCGATCCGCCAGTCGAGCCTTTCGCCCAGCATCATCACCCCCAGCAGTGCCGTCAGCGCCGGCGAGATGAAGCTCATGGCGATCGCGTCGGCGAGCGGCAGGCGGCCGAGCGCGAAGAAGAACGAGGTGGCGGTGACGACGATGAGAAGCGCGCGCAAGCCGTTGTAGAGGGTGGCTTCCCGCGTCGGCCAGCCCGGCCGCATCCAGAAAGCGTAGACCATGGCGCCGGCCATGCCGAAGACATAGCGCAGGAAGGCGATCTCGAGCGTGTTGTAGCGCGGCGACAGCTCCTTGATCATGGCATCCATGAGGGTGAGGAGCCCCTCGGCCGCGACGGCGAGGAGGATGAAGCGCGCCACATTGGGAGAAGCGGAGGGAGCGGGCATGGGACGCGCACCGTAAGCCGGCACTTGGATCCCGCCAAACCGCCCTCTCGCGCCCGCAAACGGCGTCGCTCGATGGCGCGCCTGCCGTAGATGACGACACGTGCACATGCTAGACGCTCGAGCCAGGGCGAGCCGAGAGCCCCTGGACGGAGACCAAGCAAATGCGCCGAGTGGTGGTGGTCGTGCTGGATGGCATGCGGCGGGACCTGATCAACGAGGCCGACACGCCAGCGCTCAGCCGCTTCGCCCGCCGATCGACCAGCTTCGCTGCCCACCGCTCCATGTTCCCCTCCGCCACGCGCGTGGTCTCCGCATCGTTCGCGACGGGCTGCACGCCGGCGCGGCACGAACTGCAGGGCAATACGCTGGCGCTTCTGGAGCAGGGCCGGCTCGTCTACCACGACGCCGGCCACCCCGAGTTCCTGCAGCACAAGCGCCACGTCACGGGGCGGTCGCTGGCCGTGCCGACGCTGGCGGAGCGGCTGGCAGAGCACGGCGGCATGATCCTGTTCTCCAACGTGTCGCCGGGTGCGGCCTACGCGCACGATCCCGATGGCTACGGCCACGTCTATCACCGCGCCGGCTCATTCGGGCCGGGGCGCAGGCGGCTCGAGGGCGCGCAGGCGCTGCGCATCGGCCAGGATGCCGCCGGCGAGAGCGCCATGACGCAGCGCTTCGTCGAGGAGGTGCTGGTCGAGCGCAAGCCGCCGCTCGCGATCCTCTGGATGGGCGAGCCGGACGCGACCCAGCACACGCGGCCGCTGGGCTCGCCCGAGCATCTGGCCGTCCTGCGCCAGGCCGACGCCAATGCCGCCCGCGTGATCGAGGCGGTCGACCGCGAGCGCGACAAGGGCGAGAGCGTCCTGCTGGTGCTGTGCTCCGACCATGGCCATCAGACCGTCTCGCGCGTGGTCGACATCGAGGCCGAGCTGATCGCTGCCGGGCTGAAGGCGAGCCGCGAGTCGGACGATGTGGTCACCCCGACCAGCGGCACCTCCACCCTCGTCTATGTCCATCCCGAGCACGCCGCACAGACGGACGCCATCGGCGGCTTCCTCGCGAGCCGCGACTGGGTGGACCGCGTGCTGCCGGTGGCGGAGCTGGGCGAGGTGGGGCAGTCCTCGCGCCACGGCCTGGCGTTCGCCGTGTCGCTCAAGTCCGACGAGGAGCCCAACGCGTTCGGCATTCCCGGCCGCAGCGCCGAATCAAGGCCGGTGCCGGGCAAGGCCACGCACCTGGGGCACGGCCAGCACGGCGGCCTCGCCCGCTACGAGCAGATGCCGTTCCTGATGATCGACGGCCCGGGATTCACGGCTGGGGCTTCCTTACAGCACCCAACCTCGCCCATCGACGTGGCGCCTACCGTGCTTGCGCACCTCGACGTGCCGGCGGAGGGGATGGAGGGGCGGGCGCTGCAGGGGGAGTGAGGATGCCGCTCCGCTGGCTAGCGTCTGATCGAATCACTCGGCGGCGTGGCTCTTGGCCAGAGCAGACTTGAGCCGATCGTAGAGCGACTCTGGGGCCAAGTCCGCACCATTCGGCCATGCCAGGGTATGCCAATCGGGCTCCACATAGAGCTTGGCGAATTCGTCGACCGACTTCAGCGGCTCAAACACAGGGCCCCATAGCACGTCGGTGAGGTCGACCTCGCCTTCAAGGCCATCATGAAAGCGAAGCCACACACGGTAGCCCTTGGTATGCTTCGCCTCCAACACACGCGGGATCATCTTGTCACTCCAGCGGCTCGATTCTGACAGGTGCTTGCTGCTCCTCGACAACACGCCTCCAGCATGCAGCGAGTTCCGTCCTGTGCAACTCCCACCACTCCCAGACCAGCCCCATCGCTCGGCGCGGTAGTTTACCGGCGATAACCTCTCCCGTCTCTATTTCGATCTTGGCTTGGTACTCGCCGTATTTCGCGTGAAAATGTGGTGGCCGATGATCATCGTGAAACACGCGTATCACAATTCCGAAAAATCGGCTGATCTCAGGCATGGTATCTGCCCCCCTCACACCCCCTTCGCCCGCTCGCGCAGCACATACTTCTGGATCTTGCCCGTGCTGGTCTTCGGCACCTCGCCGAACACGACGTGGCGGGGGCACTTGTAGTGGGCCAGGTGCTCGCGGCACCAGGCGATGATGTCGGCGGCGGCGGGAGCGGGCACGCCGGGCTTGAGCTCTATGAAGGCTGCGGGGGTCTCGCCCCATTTCTCGTCAGGACGGCCCACCACGGCGCAGGCCGCCACGGCGGGGTGCTTGTAGAGCACGTCCTCCACCTCGATGGAGGAGATGTTCTCGCCCCCTGAGATGATGATGTCCTTGGAGCGGTCCTTGAGCTGGACGTAGCCGTCGGGGTGCAGCACACCGAGGTCGCCCGAGTGGAACCAGCCGCCGGCGAATGCCTCCTCGGTGGCGTCCGGGTTCTTCAGGTAGCCCTTCATGACGATGTTGCCGCGGAACATGACCTCGCCCAGCGTCTCGCCGTCGGCCGGCACGCGCCGCATCGTCTGCGGATCCATCACGGCCAAGTCCTCGAGCGCGGGATAGCGCACGCCCTGGCGCGCCTTGAGCGCCGCGCGTTTCGCCGGATCGAGATTGTCCCACTCGGCGCGCCACTCGTTGACGACCGCTGGCCCGTAGACCTCGGTCAGGCCGTAGACGTGCGTGACGTTGAACCCGGCCTGGGCCATGGCGGCGAGCACGGCCTCGGGCGGCGGCGCCGCCGCCGTCACGAACTCGATCCTGTGCGGCAGCGGGCGCTTCTCGTGCGCGCCCGCGTTGAGCAGCGTCGACATGACGATGGGCGCGCCGCAGAGATGCGTCACGTCGTGATCGGCAATGGCGTCGAACACCGCCTTGGCGCGCACCCACCTCAGGCACACGTGCGTGCCTGCAACGACGGCCAGCGTCCAGGGAAAGCACCAGCCATTGCAGTGAAACATCGGCAGCGTCCACAGATAGACGGGATGCTTGCCGAGCGCGGCGGAGATCACGTTGGCGTAGCACATGAGATGGGCGCCGCGGTGGTGATAGACCACGCCCTTGGGATTGCCCGTGGTGCCGGACGTGTAGTTGAGCGCGATCGCCTCCCATTCGTCCTCCGGCTGGCGCCAGGCGAACTCGGGGTCGCCGGTCGCCAGGAGGGCCTCGTAATCGGTGTCGGAGAGCGCGGGGCCGGGCTGGGGGAATTGCGGGTCCTGGTAGTCGATGATGATCGGCTTCACCCGCGCCGATGCCAGCGCCTTGCGCATGACCGACGCGAACTCGCGGTCGCAGACCACCACCTTGGACTGCGCGTGATCGAGCTGGAAGGCGATGATCGCGGCGTCGAGCCGGGTGTTGATGGCGTGCAGCACGGCTCCCGTCATCGGCACCCCATAGTGGGCGTCGAGCATCGGGGGCGTGTTGGCCAGCATGACCGAGACCGTGTCGCCGACGCCCACGCCGCGGTTGGCCAGCGCCGAGGCGAGGCGCCGGGCGCGGGCATAGAACTCGGCCCACGTGAAGCGCTGGGCCCCATGAATGACCGCGGTGCGGTCGGGATAGACGCCCGCCGCCCGCGCCAGGAACGAAAGAGGGCTCAGAGGCTGGTGATTGGCCGCGCGCTTCTCGAGGCCATGCGCATAGAGGCTCTTGGACATGCGGGGACGCCTGATGCTCCGGGTGAGGCCGGTTCGGCCACCCGGGCACGCTAGCGGATGGGGCCGGCAGCCAGCAACAGGCCGGCGCCGGCAAAGGCGCTCCCGGGATGAGATTCTGAGGCTTGGCGCGGCGGGCGCAGTCGGCTCAGGGCGCCAGGGTCCACGGCGGCGCGGGGCCCTCGGAGGGGTCGCGCTCGTGCCCTGCAATCAGGTCACGCATGCCGTCGCGGCCGTAGATGTCGGGACGGAACTGGATGGCCCCGTTGGGCTCCGCCCAGGCGGTGATGTAGGTGAAATAGACGGGCACCGGCCGCGTGAGGTTGAGGTCGAATGCGTTGCCGGCAGCCAGGACCTCCTGGACGCGACCCGGCCGCTCCCAGCCCGGCTCGTAGCGGGCCACCCACTCGGCCAGCGTGAACACATCCTGCACCCGGACGCAGCCCGCGCTGAAGGCCCGGCCACGCTGATTGAACAGCGGCTTCATCGGCGTGTCGTGCATGTAGACGCCGTGCTCGTTGGGCATGTCGAGGCGCAGCAAGCCCAGCGCGTTCTGCGGCCCCGGGTCCTGGCGGAACCTGATCTTGGTGGCATCCGCCTGACGCCAATCGATGTTGTTGGGGTTGAGCTCCTGCCCGTTATAGGAGCCCGTGAACACCCGGATCTGCTCCTTCTCCAAATAGTCCGGCTCCTTGACGAGGCGGGGTATCAGGTCGAGCGTGGCGACGCTCTCCGGCACGCGCCAGTACGGGAAGAAATTGATCGCCTTGATCATGGCGCGCACGGCCGGCGTCTGGCGCTCGGGCTTGCCGGCAATGACGCGATGGCGCAGCTCGACCTGGTGATGGTCCACGGCCTCCAGCTGGAAGGCCGGCACATTGACGAGGATATACCGGTCCTCGACGCGCTGCGCGGTGAGGTCCCTCAGGCGCTGCAAGTTGACGCGTAGCTGCGCGAGCCGCGCCTGCGCGGGGACGTTGAGCGCCTGCAGGGTCGGCTTGTCCACGCGGCCCGTGACGCGCAGGCCCTGGTTGAACTGGAAGCGGCGCACCGCCGTCTCGATGTCGTCGCCGTAGCTGAAGCTGTAGCCGCCGGCCGATTGGCGCGACAGCTCGCCGCTGATCATGAGCCGCTGGCGCAGCACCGGCATGCGCTCGTCGTCGTCTTCCGGCCGGATCATGCGGTTGCCGGGAACCTGCGGCCAGCCGCCGTTGGCGACGATGGCCTGGTAGCGTTGGATGGCCCGCTCCAGCGCCTCGATCATGGTCTCGCTGCGGAACGGGGTGGCATCGGGCCGCAGGTCGTCGATGACCTCGGCGCGCTTCCTGGGCTCATCATCCGAGGCGCGGCGCGGCATGGTGTCGGGGCGACCGAAGCCGGGGATGTCCTCCCACCAGCGCCCCTCTGCGCCCTGCGCCAGGGATCCCTGCGTTGCCAGGGCCACGAATGCGAGGGCGGACAGCACCGTCCGCTGCCAGTTCCTGCCGAGCCTCGGCCTCATCAGCACCTGCTCTCTCGTCGATTTACGCAATGCCGGTGCTCGTCACAGCAACGCTGAGCAACGCCCGTACCGGCAAGCTGCTGAAAACCCTCAAGTCCGCGAACGCGAGGGCCGCCCACCCTCCGTCGGCTCCCGCCGCGACCCGATTCGGGAATCCGCCGCAGCGGCCGACGCATGTATAGCTCGCGCCAGTGATATGGCCAAACAAAGACCATTCACCACGCGTCACCGTTTGATGAACAGCCCTCCAATGCGTGTGCAGGTCTTCCTCGGCGTGACGGCAGGTGCGTGCATTTCCGGGGCACTTCGTGCTTGCAGGCCGTGCGCGCATGGCGCGACATTCTGTCAGGAGCGACGGGCTGCCACGGCCGTGGACGCCACATGCTGCTCCAGCCGGATCTTGTGCTCCCGCAGCAGCTTGAGCGTGGCCGTCACGTTCTCGATGAGGACGCTCGCCATTGCCCGCTCCATCGGAGCGGCGCGCAGCTCCGCCAGGCGGCGCTCGCCTTCGGCGATGCGACGATCGATGTCCGCCAACTTATCGTTGAGCTTCATGGCGATAGACTGCACCATCGGCCGCGTTCTGCAATTGATCTGGATCAGGAGTTGCAGGGCGCGGAGCGCAAGGGTGACCCGGAGTGCGGGCCAAATAGGCACCGCTCTCGCGCTTCAGCGCGGCGCGCCACCCTCGAAAATCTGGCACACGTCACGGGCCAGCGTGTCGCGCGCAAGCCCGCGCCTTCCGAGCTCCGCGTCGGAGAGGCCCCGCAGCTGCTCATAGGCCGCGGCCGCCGCACAATAGTCAGCGCATGTCGTCGCCCAGCTCGCCAGGTGCTGGAACAGCGGCTTGAGCCTGCGGACGAATGGCGCCGCCCACTCGTTCTCCGGGACTGCGTGGGCCAAGGCGCGGGGTGCAGAAATTGCCATGACGTTAATCCTTCGGGCTGGGCGATGTACGCGTGACCGACGCCGGTCGAGATGAAATGGCTGCAGCGTCGGCATTCCGACGGTGCGTCCGCAAGGCGCCTACTTGGATGAAGTCTCCCGTGCCGGCTGTTACCGGCGTCACACCCGGCGTGCTATTTGCGGCAACGTGCTGCTCCGTCGCAGCGGGTGCCGCGATGCCGAGGCCCGCTCAGCGCGGAACGCTGCCGGGCTCGCCGCTGCCAAGAGGCTGCGGGGCACGCCGGGTTATCAGCGTGGGCCCGGAAACGAGGCGCGGCTCCCCGCGCAGCGCCGCACGGACGTGCGCCCAGGGAAAATTGGCACCTGGGTCCATCTTGGTCTTGTAGACCCTGCCGCCGCAGGCGAACGTGCGCTGATCGACGTCGCTGTGCCCCCTGATGTTGGCAACCGGCACATCGTGGCGGGAGCGGATCGACTTCAGGAGCCGGATCAGCGCGTCGATCTGCTTAGGCGTGAACGGCTCCACGCCGTCGCCATCGTGCACGAGCTCGATGCCGATCGCTGTCTCGTTGTTGTTCAGCGCGTGGTTGGCCACGCGATCCTCGGGCGTGCTGGCCAGGGTGACGCCCTCTCGGTCGACCACGTAGTGGATGCCGAGGAAGGGATGGCGATCGAAGAACGCCTTCCAGCGCTGAGCGTCACCGGGTGCTCCGGAGAACTTCAGCTCTCCATCGACGCAGGTCGGCCCGCTGATGGCATGGACGATGATCGTGTCGACCCTCTCCCGCCGCGCGCCCGAGGTCGTCGCTCCGGCAGGCCCTTGGACCACCAGCGTCAGCAGAGCCGCCGTCAGAATGAGACGTCGCAATGGGAGACCCCGTCCGCGCGGGTTGCCCCGCGAGCGTCCGCGTTCTTGCCGCGTGATGTTGACGCCAAATGGCTGAAATTGTGTTGCTTTGGCGATGTCCGCGTCGCCGTCTCTCCCCGCACGGCGGCCCATGGCGATAGCGCCCCGGTTTTCGCGCCCTCGCTCTCGTGGCAGTATCGCCGAATGGCAACGTCGAGGAAGCGCGCGAGCGCAATGCGATCGGAGCTCCCGGCCGGGGCGCAACGTCCGACGGCCGAGCGGCCCTATCTCGCCACCGGCTCAACGGCTCCGCGCGTGGATGCGCCGCTCCCGATTGCGGCGGCCATCGGCGTGCAGATCCGCCAGCTGCGCAAGCGCCAGGACATCACGGCAGCCGAGCTCGCGCATCAGGCCGGCCTGTCTGCGGGGATGCTGTCGAAGATCGAGAACGGCAGCGTATCGGCCTCGCTGGAAAGCCTGGAGGCGCTGGCGCGCGCGCTCAACGTGCCCCTCACCAGCTTCTTTGCCACCTACGAGGAGCGGCGGGACTGCTCGTACGTGCCCGCCGGCCAGGGCGTCACCATCGAGCGGCGCGGCACCAAGGCCGGCCATCAGTACCAGCTGCTGGGGCATTCGATCTCAGGCGACCTCGTCGTCGAGCCCTACCTGATCACGCTGAGCGACGAAGCAGAGCCCTATCCGATCTTCCAGCACGCCGGCATCGAGTTCATCTACATGCTGACGGGCGCCGTCTCCTACCGCCATGCCGACAAGACCTATCCCCTCAAGCCCGGTGACTCTCTCATGTTCGACTCCTCGGCCCCGCACGGTCCCGAGGAGCTGACCGAGCTGCCGATGACCTATCTGTCGATCATCGTCCATGTGCGGGACCAGTGACGCCCACGTCACCAACCAGATGGCGCGCGTGGTGGGAGATTGAGAAGGGTGAGGCCGAGGGCACTGTGGACGCCCAGGCAGTCATTCCGATGGCCGCGCGGGCTTGCGGCTCCTTACTCACGGAACTCTGACTTGCAGTTGAAGCCTCCAGGGCCCTTGCTCTTCAGCCAAGAGACAATTTGCCTCGAGGAAACGGCCCGTGCGCACGAACCCGTTCTACGATGCCTGGCTATTCCTGATCGGTCGCACACCCGACCACGAGAACAGCGGCGTGGGATGGCTGCTGACACTGTTATTCCTTGCCCTGCTCGGCGGCAGCATCTGGATCGCGCGCAAGAACTGGCAGCAGGACCCCACCCAGCGCACGGCGAGGCATGTCAGCATCTGGTTCATGCGCCTCATGATCGGCGCCATGTGGTACCAGGGGTCGCTCTGGAAGCTTCCGCTCCCCGTCTCCGGTGGCTTTCAGGGCTGGACGCAGGCGCTGGCCGAGAATGCCGCCTTCGCGTTTCACCGATGGATCGCAGAGCACGTCTTCGTGCCGCTCCTTCCGATCATCAATCCCCTGGTCTACCTCACCGAGCTTTCCTTGGCCGTTGCGTTCATTCTCGGCTTCTTCGTGCGTCCCATGAGCATCGTCGGCATGTTGTTCGTGGTGCACCTGTGGCTCGGCCTGTACCATCACCCGGGAGAGTGGCCGTGGCTCTATATCTTCCTCATCTTCGTGCAGGGGTTCTTCCTGCTCGACAGCGCCGGCAGGAGCCTGGGGCTTGATGCGCTGCTTGCGCGTGCGCCCTTCGGCCCGTTCGCGGGCGATGCGCTTGCCGCCCGCGTCTACCGTCGTTGGAGCTGAGGCTTCGAGCGAACGCCGCGTTCCCGCGCGAACGACGGACCCCTCTGCGCCACGCGAGCGGCGACTTAAGCCGCACCGGGCTTGGGTTCGCCAAGACCGCGCACCGCCGCACCGCCGCACCGCCGCACCGCCGCGAGAGAGCACGTGATTTCTCTTCAGGAAACAATATTTCCATCCGGTTGACACGACGATGGGCTTCGGGCTAGGTTCCGGCACGCGGATTTACGACCCCCCATGTGCGGCATTGTCGGACTGTTCCTGAAGAATCCCAGGCTCGAGCCGGAGCTCGGACGGCTCACCGCCACCATGCTGTCCGAGCTTCGCGACCGGGGGCCGGACAGCGCCGGCTTCGCCGTCTACGGCAACGCGAAGCCCGGCATCGCCAAGGTCTGCGCCGTCGCAGCCGGCCTGGGGCTGGCGTGGTCGGACGTGGGCGAGCGTCTGGCCAAGGCGATCTGTGCCGACGTCGCCGTCGAGGTGATCGAGGACCACGGCATCTTCAGCACCACGGGTGACGGCGAGGCGGCGCGCACGTGGTTGATCGGCAACGTGCCCGAGGTCACGGTGCTGAGCCAGGGCCGGTCGATCGAGATCTTCAAGGGCGTAGGAGACCCGGACGCCGTCGCCGCGCGGCTGGGGCTCGCCGCTCGCAGCGGCTCGCACGCGATCGGCCACACCCGCATGGCGACCGAGTCGGCGGTCACGGTCGCAGGCTCCCATCCCTTCTCCACGGGTCAGGATACGTGCCTCGTGCACAACGGCTCGCTGTCGAACCACAACCGTCTGCGCGAAACGCTGAAACGTCACGGGGAGCACTTCCAGACCGACAACGACACCGAGGTCGCCGCCGCCTATCTTGCCTGGCGCACGCGCGAGGGGGATAACCTGCGGCAAGCCCTCGAGCGCTCGCTCTGCGATCTCGACGGCTTCTACACCTTCGTTGTCGGCACCCGCGACGGCTTTGCCGTGCTGCGTGATCCGATTGCCTGCAAGCCCGCGGTGATGGCCGAGACGCCGGACTGGGTCGCGTTCGGCACCGAGTTCCGCGCCCTGGCCGAGCTGCCCGGCATCGACCACGCACGCATCTGGGAGCCGCAGCCGGCCACCGTCTACGCCTGGAGCCAGGCGGCCTGAGATGGCACACGAGGCCTCGCGATCGAGCTCGGGAATGCTGGCGCGCAACTCCACGCTCGACCTCGCGCGCCTGTCCGTGCGGGAGGTCAACCGGCTCCTGCACGACGCCGACCGCGGCGAGTTCCTCATCAAGAACCCGCGCGGCCTGCACGCCATCGCCGCTGGCCTCGATGCTCCCCTCGACGTCACCATCGCGGGTCATGTCGGCTACTACTGCGCGGGCATGAACAAGCACGCCACCGTCACCATCGCGGGCAACGCCGGCACGGGCGTCGCAGAGAACATGATGTCGGGCCGCGTGCACGTGAAGGGCGACGTCTCGCAATCGGCGGGCGCCACCGGCTGCGGCGGGCTCCTGATCATCGACGGCAACGCCTCGGCGCGCTGCGGCATCTCGCTCAGAGGCCTCGACATCGTCGTCAAGGGCTCCGTCGGCCACATGTCGGCCTTCATGGCGCAGGCCGGCAACCTGGTGGTGCTGGGCGATGCAGGCGACGCGCTCGGCGACTCCATCTACGAGGCGCACCTCTACGTGCGCGGCAAGGTGAAGAGCCTCGGCTCCGACTGCATCGAGAAGGACATGCGCGAGGCGCACAAGGCAGCGCTCGCCGGACTGCTCGAGGCCGCGGGGCTCGCGGGCGGCATCGACGTGTCGGAGTTCCGCCGCTACGGCTCCGCCCGCAAGCTCTACAATTTCCACGTCGAGAACCTGGGGTCCTACTGATGAGCGGCGACGATCCCTGGATCCATACCCCGCCGCGCGAGTCGGCCATCTTCGACAGGCACGCCATTGCCGAGATCCACCGCGCCGCCGCGACGGGCATCTACGACATCCGCGGGTTCGGGGCGAAGCGGAAGCTGCCGCACTTCGACGACCTGCTCTTCCTGGGCGCCTCCATGAGCCGCTATCCCCTCGAGGGCTATCGCGAGCGCTGCGGCACCGACGTCACGCTCGGCACGCGTCACGCCAGGAAGCCCATCACCCTTCGGATACCCATCACCATCGCCGGCATGAGCTTCGGCTCGCTGTCGGCACCCGCCAAGGAGGCGCTGGGCCGCGGCGCCTCGGCTGTCGGCACCTCCACCACCACCGGCGACGGCGGCATGACGCCGGAGGAGCGCGAGCACTCCTCGCTGCTCGTCTACCAGGTGCTGCCCTCCCGCTACGGCATGGAGCCCGACCAGCTGCGCAAGGCGGATGCCATCGAGGTGGTGGTGGGCCAGGGCGCCAAGCCCGGCGGCGGCGGCATGCTGCTGGGGCAGAAGATCTCCGACCGCGTGGCCGAGATGCGCACGCTCCCCAAGGGCATCGACCAGCGCTCGGCCTGCCGGCATCCGGACTGGACCGGGCCCGACGATCTCGAGATCAAGATCCAGGAGCTGCGCGAGATCACGGACTGGGAGAAGCCCATTTACGTGAAGGTCGGCGCCGCGCGGCCCTACTACGACACGGCGCTGGCGGTGAAAGCGGGGGCCGACGTCGTAGTGCTCGACGGCATGCAGGGCGGCACCGCGGCCACCCAGGAGGTCTTCATCGAGCATTGCGGGCTGCCGACGCTGGCGGCGATCCGCCCCGCCGTGCGCGCGCTGCAGGAGCTCGACATGCACCGCAAGGTGCAGCTCATCGTGTCGGGCGGCATCCGCGGCGGCGCCGACGTGGCCAAGGCGCTGGCGCTCGGCGCCGACGCCGTGTCGATCGGCACGGCGGCGCTCATCGCGCTCGGCGACAACCACCCGCGCTGGGAGGAGGAATACCGCAAGCTCGGCACCACGGCCGGCTGCTACGACGACTGGCACGAGGGCAAGGACCCCGCCGGCATCACCACGCAGGACCCGTTGCTCACCCAGCGCCTCGATCCGGTGCTCGCGGGCAAGCGGCTCGCCAACTACCTCTCCGTGCTGACGCTGGAGTGCCAGACGATCGCGCGCGCCAACGGCAAGAGCCACGTGCACAACCTCGAGCCCGAGGACCTCGTTGCGCTCACCGTGGAAGCCGCCGCCATGGCCCAGGTGCCGCTGGCGGGCACGGACTGGATTCCTGGCAGAAGGTAGGGTGTCATCCCGGCGCTCGTCGCCGGGATCCACCTATCCTCTTGCTGCGGAGCTTGCTGATGGCTGGATCCCGGGCACAAGGCCCGGGATGACAGATGGGGAGTTCGACATGGCATCGCTCGGGGCGTACGCGAAGGAGAAGGGCGTCAAATATTTCCTGATCGCCTTCGTCGATCTGTTCGGCACCATGCGCGCCAAGATCGTGCCGGCGACCGCCATCGATTGGGTGGCGAAGTCGGGCGCGGGCTTCGCGGGCTTCGCCACCTGGCTCGACCTCACGCCCGCGCACCCGGACATGCTGGTGATGCCGGAGCCCGATACGGCGATCCAGCTGCCCTGGAAGCCCGAGATCGCCTGGGTCACCGGCGACCTCGTCATGGACGGCAAGCCGCTTGGCCAGAACCCGCGCCAGATCCTCAAGCGCGTCGTCGAGGCCGCCGCCGGCGACGGCTACGAGATGAAGACCGGGGTCGAGTGCGAGTATTTCCTGATCCAGACGGACGGATCGGCCATCTCCGACGGCGCCGATATCCAGTCGAAGCCCTGCTACGACCAGCAGGCCCTGATGCGCCGCTACGAAGTGATCAAGGAGATCTGCGATGCCATGATCGCGCTGGGCTGGAACCCCTACCAGAACGACCACGAGGATGCGAACGGCCAGTTCGAGATGAACTGGGAGTACGACACCTGCCTGCGCACGGCCGACAAGCACGCCTTCTTCAAGTTCATGGTGAAGTCGATCGCCGAGAAGCACGGGCTGCGGGCCACCTTCATGCCCAAGCCCTTCCTCAACCTCACCGGCAACGGCTGCCACGCGCACGTGTCGCTGTGGAACAAGGCCGGCAAGAACGTGTTCGAGGACGCGCAAGGCGAGATGGGTCTCTCCAGGGAGGCCTACCACTTCATCGGCGGCATCATGCATTCCGCCGACGCGCTGGCCGCCATCACCAATCCAACCGTCAACTCCTACAAGCGCATCAATGCGCCGCGCACCGCCTCCGGCGCGACCTGGTCGCCCAACACGGTGACGTATGGCGGCAACAACCGCACGCACATGATCCGCATCCCCGACGCCGGCCGCTTCGAGCTGCGGCTGGCCGACGGCGCCGCCAACCCCTACTTGCTGCAGGCCGCGATCCTGGTGGCGGGGCTCGACGGCCTCAGGGCCAAGCGCGACCCGGGCAGGCGCCTCGACATCGACATGTACGCCGAAGGCCACACGGTGAAGGATGCCAAGCGCCTGCCGCTCAACCTCCTCGATGCCCTGCGCGCGCTCGACCAGTCGAGCGTGCTGAAGGCCGGCATCGGCGAGAGCGTCGTTGCCTCCTACATCAAGCTGCGCCAGGGCGAGTGGAACGAGTACGTGTCGCAGCTGACCGACTGGGAGCGGCAGGCGACGTTGGATTGCTAGCTGTCATCTCAGATGCCCTCGCAGCGAGATTTCCGGACCCCGGGGGCCTCGGACATCCACCCCGCCCTGAGCCTGGGACATCCACCCCGCCCTGAGCCTGGGACATCCACTCCGCCCTGCGCCTCGAACATCCACTCCGCCCTGAGCCTGGGACAATCACTCCGCCCTGAGCCTGGGACAATCACTCCGCCCTGAGCCTGTCGAAGGGCGGCTGCGAGGCATCGCCGGTGGCCTCGTGGTTCGCCAAGCTCACCACGAGGGTGGCGGCCTATGTCCGGGCTCTCCACGCTTGGCGCTCCGTCGAGGCCGGGCAGTGGCTGCGCGCGCAGAGGTATCCGCGGCCCGGCGAGAGCGCGTGGCTCGGGACCGTCAGCCGCGAGGTACGCACGGTGCGTGCAGGCGTCGGCGTGTGCGATGTCTCCATGCTGGGCAAGATCGATCTGCCACGGCCGGACGCGGCCGCGTTCCTCGAGCGCCCCTACACCAACGCCTGGAAGACCCCCCGTCCAGACAAGGCCTGCGTGGCTGATTTGGCACACATAGCGCTGTGCACCCCCGACGGGACCGTTTCTCCGGGTCGCCACGGCCGCCGTTCCGGCGATGCGGGTGTAGCGGTGCGCGAGGCGCGGGCGCAGGGCTGGCGGCCGTCACGGCGCGCGAGGGCAGGCGTGCGGCTTGCAGGAGACGGCACGGGCAACTCCGCTGACCAACGCATGAGCCGTGAGGTCCCGCCGAAGCCGGGATGGCTGCGGCCTGCCAGCCTGCAGCGCCGGATGCGCGCACCATTGTCGCAACTGGAACAACCGGCGAACTCGCGCCGCAAGTAATTTGAGACCGTACCCGCCTCCGAGGGCCTCCGCCGTTGCGGGTTACCTCGCGGTTACCTCGGCACCGGGCTCCATGCTCCCAAATCCTTGCCTTCGCCCGCCGGGACGGAGCCCTGACCGGTTCCCAGTGCTTGCGACCAAGCCCCGGTCAGTCCCCACACTGCAGATGCGCGCGTGCTAGGCAACAATCCGCGCCCGGCCAGTTGTCCCCGGCCCCACTGCCCCGACGGGACCGCGCACACGACTTCGGGATAGTTGCCCCGAACCAGAATCAAAAGGGCCGCAGCAGATGCTGCGGCCCTTTCGTTGTTGGTGTTGCCTGGCCGGCGTCCCGCCTACTTGAGCGGCGCAGCCGGCTCGCGACCGAACTTCCAGCTCACGCGGGCCATGATGCTGTCCGTGCTCGGGCTGATATCTTTGGCATCGCCCAAGTCAGCCACGCCCTGCGAACCGCAAGATGCTGAATTGCCTGTGCACCATGGAGTATGCCGGACTGTGTCGAACTCGTAGTGCCGGTATTCGATGCCCGCGACCCACCCCGGCGACACGATCCATTCGACACCGCCGCCAAGGTACCAGCCACCATGCCGCTCGCTGCTGAAAGCAAACGCCGCAGGGCTCGCACCGAGCGTATAGGACTGGTGCTCGAAGCGCGCATTCGCGTAGCCGCCAGTGACGTAAGGCATCCAGTGCCCTGCCGCCCAGCCGAGCCGCCCGCCGACGCTCAGTATGTCGTCAAGGTGGGCTGTGCAGTTCAAAGTACCGCTCGGGCAAAGCGTGGACCCGTTCTCCTCCCTGAACGTAGAGAAGATGTTGCCTTCAACACCGAGCACAACCTGGCCGAATTGATGCTGGATGCCGATGTGCCCACCGACCAAGCCAGAGTTTTGGTCAATGCTCGACGTGGCACCGCCGAACACGTATTTGGAGTCGATCGACGACCACTGCCAGCCCGAACTGAGGCCGAAGTAGAAGCCGCTCCAGTCGGAAGGACGCTCGTAGGCGACCTTCCTCGGGGGCGTGTAGCCGTCGGCCAGCACCGCGCTGGTGCCACCAACTGCCGCGGCGACCGCGATCACGGACCCGGCGGCAAGTTTGCTGAGCTTGTACATACTGATGTTCCTCAACTAGAGCCGGGTTCAGAACTGCACGCGTGCGCCGCCGACGACCACGTCGATGCCTTGAGTCGGCAGATGACCGTTCGTGGCACCCGACAACGAATTGCCGCAGTTGGCGGTGTTGCAGGTGATATCCGCGTCGAAGTGACGGTAGCCGAGGTAGACGTCGGTGGCCGCGGCGTCGAACTTCTGCACGATGCCGATGCCCCACACGCTCACGTCGGTCCCAGTCACGCCGTTGACGGTTGTGAAGTTGGCGATACCCGGCACGCAAGTCGCGCTAGGTCCCGGACAAGGGGCCGAAGTCGTATTGAAGGGGCTTGTGCCGGGGTAGTTGCGACCAGCATCCGCGGCACCCCAGTCCGTGGCCTTGCCGTACTCGCCGTAGACCGTGGTGTTGCCGTAGCCGAACCAGTTCTTGGAGATACCGCCCTGGATGATCCACTGGGTGGCATCTTTCTGCGTCGGCGTCAAAGCGGCCTGGCCCCAGTATCCCGAGTTGACTTGGTTTGCGTCACCGAAGTCCACGTGGTTCCAGTGGCCCTGCAAGAACAGGCCGGTCGGCACATGCATGGCCGACAGGGCAAAGCCCGTCGCCGTGACGTCCGGCGCCTTGCCGGTCCAGAACGCCGCCGTCGGGTCAAGCGTGGCCGGGGTCGAGCGGTCATGGACCTTCTCGTAGCCGACGGTACCGGCGAGGCGGAAGCCACTGAACTCGTTGGCATACCGCAGCATGGTGCCCCAGTAGTCCCCCGCCTCGTTGATCGACGCGGAGTAGATGAACCCATGCCAGCTCGGGCTGTCGTAGCGCACGCCCTCGGTACGGGACGGGTTGTTGGCCGCCGGATCGAGGAGGTTCGCCCATTGCACGGCGTAGTACTGACCGCTGCTGCCGCGCAGGAAGAAGCCGCCGTTCAACAGGGTAAAGCTGCCGCTGGCGCCAAGGAACAGGTGACCGGTGAGGTCGATCGTGCCCAGCACGCCCGCCGATTCCCAGCGGCCCACCGTGACGCGGCCGAGGTCGGCGTGCTCGATCCACCAGGCCGCGCGACGCGCGTCGCCGAAGTAGGCATCGACGTTGCCGGCGTTGAAGGAGGCCGCAGGCGCCG
>Ga0070741_10001478_pt1 | contig 71347 bp, 67 predicted proteins | sample Coa_R1_4_FD_66440 | JGI IMG/M metagenome (GOLD analysis project Ga0070741, IMG submission 66440) | Surface soil microbial communities from Centralia Pennsylvania, which are recovering from an underground coalmine fire - Coalmine... | ecosystem: Environmental > Terrestrial > Soil > Unclassified ... | reverse complement strand
TTTCCGCGCGGAGAAGATCGGCTTTATCTTTCAGCAATTTCACCTGATCCCATATCTCACGGCACTTGAAAATGTAATGCTGGCACAATACTTCCACAGCATGACGGACAAAGACGAAGCTATGGCCGCTCTTGGCCGTGTTGGTTTGCAAGATCGCGCTGACCATCTACCTTCACAGCTTTCTGGCGGCGAACAGCAGCGCGTCTGCATTGCGCGCGCCTTGATCAACGATCCGCAAATCATCCTGGCCGACGAACCTACCGGAAACCTTGACGCTCAGAATGAAGAGCTGGTGCTGCTTAAATTGCGCGAGATGCACGCACAGGGCCGCACCATCATCATGGTGACGCATGATCCCGTTGTCGCCCGGCTGGCGGACCGTCGCCTGGAGCTGCACCATGGCAAGATCGCAGCCCAGGAAACCTACTCCATGTCTGACGAAGAGCAGTTTGATGAAGTCCTGGAAGAGCTATGGGTGCTGGCAGAAAATGGTGAGCCGGCAGAGCTTGGACGTGTGGAAGTGGAGGGCGCTCTGCCGATGCGGCTGGCGCTACAACGCATGAAAAGCTTGGGACTGGTGGATCTGACTGAACACGCTCTGGAACCGCATACGCACAAGCGCGTGCTAAATCGCTGCCATGTGGCGTTTCGTCCAACCAACGAATACGCTGGCCATGGCGATCACATGATCATATTCACGGAAAAAGGACGCAAGCGCGCAGAGGACGTCATTCGCCGTCATCGTCTGGCTGAGCGCCTCTTTACTCAGACCTTTCATATTCACGATGAAAAGGAAGTCGCGGAGCAGGCCTGCAAGTTTGAGCACATCTTGTCGCCAGAAGCCACAAACCGCATCTGTTCATTCCTCGGTCATCCGCGCACATGCCCTCACGGTAGCCCAATCCCAGCAGGCGAATGCTGTATTGAGGCAAAAAGCCGCAAGTAGCAATCAGCCATCAGCTATCAGCACACAGAAATAGCTATCAGCCCTTAGCAATCCCACTAACACTAAGTCAGCTATATCCTGCCAATTGCTCGGCTGATTGCTGATGACTGATAGCTAACTGCTCCCAAAAGCCAAAAAGGAGAGGCAGGTTTTCCTCTCCTTTTCGCGTGTGTGGATAAACGCAAGTTGTATTAAAGCGAATCAATACAAGTGGAAATCCACCTCTAAATTCATGGCAACTGCGACAGGCGTGCCGTTCTTTTTGCCCGGCTCAAACAACCAGGTCTTTACCCGCTCTACAGCTTTCTGATCCAGGCCCATACCAAGAGCGCGGACTACGTGGATGTTGCGCGGTCTGCCGTCAGGGCCAATGATTGCCGCCAACACAACCACTCCCTGATATTTGGCTTTACGGGCTTCTTCGGAGAAATCCGGCTCCGGAGTGAACTTGGCAACCGGCGCGGTTACGCCAATATCGCCGAGTTTATAGATTCCGCCGCCAAATCCGCCGCCTTGTCCAGGACCATGTCCCGGCCCAGTGCCGCTGCCAATTCCGTTGCTGGCTCCGGAGCCAATGCCGCCGCCCATACCGGTGCCATTGGAAGCAGGCCCAGTCACCCGCGCCGACATGGGATTACCTATGTTCGGCATATTGGGATTGTCAGGCAGTTTCACATTTGGAGGCGCAACCACAGTGGCCTCTACCACCAGCTTCGGTTTTTTGTTCAAGATCTCAACCGTGGGAGGCGCAAGCTGCTGCGGCGCAACCTTGGGTAGGTGCCCTTTGCTCTCGTAAACCTTGGCTACATTGCCACCACCACCGCCGCCAGCCAACACTTTAGGAGCCACCGCTGGTTTCATTACCGGTTGATAATCTGTTAATGGCGGAGCTACCAGAGTAACGTGCTCCTGCTGCTTGGCCAACGTTGCCATGCGGGTGCTCCAGATTGAAAACGCAATCAACCCGGCGATCACCACAGCATGCAAAGTGAGGGAGCTGCTGGCCGCTTTCTTGCGCCGTTTGGTGCTCCAAATTTCAGAGACAGCAACGGGACGTGATGTGAGCCGCAAGGGCGGTAATTTCTCTGGGAACAAAGCTTCCTTGATGTTCCTGAGCAGAGAGGTCAACATTGATTGGTGGACTTGAGGTACCCGGAACGTAGGTACATCTCGATTAATTAAGCGATTGGGAACGATTACGTTATTCGCCATGGGTCCGACCCGCGCCACCTTTTCGCCACAACTTTCATGTGGTCTGGATTCACTCATAGGAGATGAAAAAACCAAAGTTCAAGTTGCATTTCCTAAGCAGAAACTTTCTCTTTGTACCTGGTCACTCAACACAGTTCATCGCTCAAAGAGGACCGTTTATCAGTAACGTCCTCATGTTTGTCTCATTTAAATTCGAAGTGGCGCGTAATCTAGTTAGATTCAATTTTGCTCGTCAGGTTTTGTAAAGGATGGTAAATCCCAGAAAATATTCTAGAACGTTGGGGCAACGCGGATTGTTGATCTCGCAGGGTCAACTCAGCACGCGGCAGGTGAACTGTTTATAATGAAAGATTCCCTCTTATGGAGCAAAACGAAGCAAAAATGCGGCCGCCGCTTGAACTCAAGAAGACGCTGAATCTTCCTCGAACGGACTTCTCCATGAAGGCCAACCTTCCGCAGAACGAGCCTAAGTGGCTGGAGCGGTGGGGGAAAATGGGGATTTACGCCAGGATTCGCGAATCTCGCAAAGGCGCGCCTAGCTACATTCTGCATGACGGGCCGCCTTACGCCAATGGCGCCATCCATGAAGGACATGCACTGAATAAATGCCTGAAAGACTTCGTGGTTAAGTCAAAAACCATGGCTGGTTTCGACTCGCCATACGTTCCAGGCTGGGACTGCCACGGCCTGCCGATTGAAATCAAAGTAGACGAGCAGCTAGGCCGCAAAAAACTGGAGATTCCAGCTTCAGCCGTGCGCCGTGAATGCCGGAAGTACGCGGAAAAATATCTCAACATCCAGCGTGATCAGTTTAAGCGCTTGGGCATTCTGGGCCGCTGGGAGCAACCTTACTCCACCATGACGCCGCAGTACGAGTCGGTGATCGTGCGCCAACTTTTTGATTTCATGGAGAATGGCGCGGTTTACAAAGGTTTGCGCCCGGTTTACTGGTGCATCCATGACAAGACGGCGCTAGCGGAAGCCGAGATCGAATATGCCAACCACACCAGTCCCAGCGTGTGGGTTAAATACCGCCTCACCAGCGATCCCGCAAAGATCGATCCGGCGCTGGCCGGCAAGAAAGTTTCCACGATTATCTGGACCACTACGCCCTGGACGCTTCCTGCTTCCATGGCCGTGGCGTTCCATCCCGATCTTGAATATGTAGCTTTAGAACACGAGGGCGATGTCTATATCGTTGCCGATGCGCTAGCCAACGCAATCAAAGATGCGGCCAAGCTGCACCATGCGCACAAGATCGCGCACTTCCCCGGGCGCAAACTGGAATTTGCCACCTTTGCGCATCCATTTCTGGATCGTCAGATCCTTGGCGTGCTGGCTGATTACGTGACCACAGATCAGGGAACGGGCGCAGTGCATACCGCGCCATCGCACGGCGCTGACGATTTCTACACCGGCTCCAAATACAAACTTGACCAGCGCACCAAGGTTGACGAAGCTGGCCGAATGCAGGAAGGCCAGCCGGAATACGACGGCAAAACGGTTTTTCAGGCGAATCAACCGATTATCGAGTTGCTGAAGTCGCGCGGCGTGCTCATGGCTGAAGCCAAGATTGAGCACTCATATCCGCACTGCTGGCGCTGCCACAATCCGGTAATCTTTCGCGCCACGGAGCAGTGGTTTATCTCTATGGAAGCTCCGGTGGATGGCAGCACTCTGCGCCAGCGCTCGCTGGATGAGATCAAGAAAGTAAAGTGGATTCCCGCATGGGGAGAAGAGCGCATCAGCAATATGATTGCCGAGCGGCCTGATTGGTGCATCTCGCGCCAGCGCGTGTGGGGCGTACCGATTGCGGTGTTTTTCTGCGAAGGTTGCGGCAAGCTGCTGGATACAAAAGAAGCACATACTGCGGTAGTGGACCTCTTTGCCCGCGAAGGCGCTGATGCCTGGTACACGCGCGATGCCAAAGATATCTTGTCTTCAGGCGCGAAATGCCCCGGCTGCAACAGTGCGAATTTCCGCAAAGAGACTGACATTATCGATGTCTGGTTTGAATCCGGTTCCAGCCAGGCCGCAGTGCTTGGGCACGAGCCCGGTCTCACTTGGCCTGCTGATCTTTATCTGGAAGGCGGCGACCAGTATCGCGGCTGGTTCCACTCTTCCCTGCTGGTTGCAGTGGGCACGCGAGGGCGCGCGCCGTATCGCAGCGTGGCCACCAACGGTTGGACGCTCGATCCTCAAGGCCGCGCAACTTCAAAATCACTGGGTAATGGAATTGATCCTATCGAGATCGCAAAAAAGCTTGGTGGCGAAATCATCCGCCTCTGGGTGGCTTCCGTGGATTTTGAGGAAGATGTAACCATTTCTCAAGAATTGCTGGAACAGCAGATCTCAGAGAATTACCGCAAAATGCGTAATACTTTCCGTTACGTATTAAGCAACCTGCCGGATTTTGACCCGGTGCACAACGCTGTCAGCTTTGCCAATCTCAAGCCTCTGGACCAGTACTGGCTTATGCGTACCGCCCAGATCAGCGATCAGGCACGCAAATGGTATGAGAGCTTTGAGTTTCACCGCATCTACCATCAGCTAAATGATTTTATGGTGGATCTTAGCCGTGAATACATTGACGTCGTAAAGGACCGTCTTTACACGGCAGCGCCAAATTCGGCGGCCCGCCGGGCCGCACAGACGACCCTGTGGCGCATTGGTGAGGCCCTGGTGCGCCTTGTGGCGCCCATCATGAGCTTTACGGCAGATGAGGTCTGGGCCTCACTGCCTAAAATTTCCAGCAGACCTGAGAGCGTGCATCTGGCATACTTTCCTAAAGCAGAAGAGATCACGGGCACGATTGCTGATGTGGCCAAAGCCAACGCGCTTTGGAAGGATTTTGAAACACTTTTGAAGGTGCGCGATGTTGCTCTTAAATCCCTGGAGATCGCACGCCAGGAAAAGCAGATTGGCAGCGCACTGGAAGCGGTGATCACAGTAACAGCGCCGGAAGAGCTTGTTCCCCTTTTGGAACGGTACCGTGATGACCTTCGCTTTATGCTGATTGTTTCCGGCGTGGAAATAAAACAGGGTTCTGGCGGGAACGGAAACGCTCCATTGCACGTATTAGTAGAGAAAGCGCCGGGAGAGAAATGCGAGCGATGCTGGAACTATTCCTTGCAGGTGGGCAAAAATGAGCGTTATCCCACCGTGTGCGAGCGCTGCACCAGATCGCTGGAAGAGATTGAACGGGAGTTACCTTGAGGCACTGGCCCATAATGTTAAATCATGTAAACATGGGTCTTAGCCAGCAGGAAAGACGTCTAAATTAAGTGACGATGCGGAAATACCACATCATAATTGCCGGCCTGATCGTTTTTTGTGATCGCATGACAAAATGGCTGGTCGCGCAGAAGATCACTCTGCACGATAGCGTTGACGTGATCCCGGGCGTGTTCCGCCTCACACACGTACAAAATCAGGGCGCAGCATTCGGGCTGTTTGCTGAATCGCCTTCTGAGTGGAAGGTGGCGATGCTGATTCTATTTTCCATCGCCGCGCTGGCCGTAGTCTCAACACTGCTCTGGAAGAATGGGAACGCGCTGAATGCTACCGCTATCGCCCTTTCGCTGGTTTTCGGTGGCGCGCTGGGCAATCTGTGGGACCGCGTTGTTAGCGGACGCGTCATCGACTTTCTGGATTTCTATGTAGGCTCTCACCACTGGCCGGCATTCAACATTGCCGATAGCGCAATTGTGGTTGGTGCGCTCCTGTTGTTGAGTGAGATATTCCTGGCGCCTCAGGAAGAAAAGGTCGTCAGCCAGTAAGCCCAAACATGCGCAAGCACCATTTCCTGATCGTCCTCACCGTGTTTCTGCTCGACCGCCTTACCAAATTTCTGGTGATCCGTTCTATCGCCCTGGACGATTCCATCTCCATTATTCCCGGCCTTTTCCGGTTGACCCATTTGGAAAACACCGGCGCTGCCTTCAGTCTTTTTGCTGACTCCACATCTCCCTTCAGGACCGGCTTGTTGATCGCTGTCTCTGTGGCCGCTCTCATCATTGTAGGTCTGCTGCTCTGGACGCGCCGCCACGACTTTAACACCACTACCCTTGCTCTCTCACTGATTATGGGCGGCGCTTTAGGGAATCTGTGGGACCGCTTGGCCGATGGAAGAGTCACGGACTTTCTTGACTTCTATATCGGAACGCAACACTGGCCACCTTTTAACGTGGCTGATAGCGCGATTGTTGTGGGCGCGCTACTGCTCCTGATCAGGACGCTGAGAAGAGAAAATCCAATGCACGCTGTGAAATAGTTCAGCGTCTAGCTTGTGCTTTTTATTGAATCCTAGCTTTTGGGGTAAAGCAGCTTGTATAGCATTGCATTGCGCATGATCGCCTGCACGTATTCACGCGTCTGGGTGAATGGAATTGACTCCACAAATTCCTCGACGTCGGCAAAATTCCCATTTTTGCGCCAATCATCCACACGATCTTCGCCGGCATTGTAAGCAGCCAGAGCATATTCCACCTGGCCGTCAAAATGGTCCACCATATGCTTGAAATAGCGCGTGCCTAGAAGCAGGTTGGTGTTCGCCACCAGCAACTCGTCAGATGAAAAACGCCTGATCTTCATTTCTCTGGCCAACTTTTTGCCGACGCTCGGCAGCAACTGCATCAACCCCATGGCGTTCGCGGACGAGATGGCCGCAGGATTGAATTCTGATTCCTGCCGGATAAGTGAAGCTACCAAAGCAGGATCAAGTTGATTAGCAGTAGAATCTCGCTTGAGTTCCACCCAGAACGGGCGTGGAAATAAGCCTTCCCACACCGGCCGCGGTATCTGCGGAATCTCGGCAGAAAAGTAGCCGGGAACAGCGCGCTTGAGCGCTTCAATGGCATGGATATAGCTGCCCTGCTCGTTATAGATTTCCGCTACTGACCGCGCTTCCCACGCGGGCGAGCCAGGGCTGGCCGCTTGCATCTCTGCAATAGCAAAGTCGTAAAGCGCTGCATTGGCCAGGAGCCGTGCATTTTGTGCCCGAACATTGTCTGCGGGCGGGTTCCAGTTCTGAGGTGGCGCAGATAGGGGTGGCAGCTTATCCAGCACTGCGGGATCACCTGTCTCTTCACCCACCTTGCTCATTCGCTCGCGGGCCAGGTTTCCATAATAGAAATAGCGGTAATTTTCTGCGAGCTTCTGATAGTAAGCGCGCGCCAGCGGCTTATCGCCGTCCTCTTCTGCCATGCGGCCGCGCCAATACATGGCCGCCGAAACTTCCGCCGAGGCTGGATACATTTCAATCTGTTCTTCAAACAGCTTCTTCGCCTCGTCCTTCTTGCCCATGCGATACGTAAGCCAAGCTGTCTTCCAATGCGTGTAAGGCGAGAAGCGGCCATTTTTTTGCCGCTGGTAAATCTCGGCATAAAACGGCACGGCTGTGTCGTAATCTCGGCGCAACATATACATGTTGCCCGCCGAGAGCAGCGCATCGCTCATCCAGGGGCTGTCCGGAGCCAGAGTGCGCAACTGCGCTACGTAGTCACGGTTCTTTTGCCCATCGTCTTTGTCGCGCGCAATTTCCGCCAGAAAATACAGCGATTGCGCCTTGGCATCCACTCCGCTTGCCTGGTTTCCAACAATGCTTTCAAACAAATGCTCTGCGTCATCGCGCTTGTGCACGTGGTAAAGCGCGGCCGCGAACTCAGCCTGCAAATCAAATAATTTGTCCGGCGGAGCCTGCTCAACCAAGGGGCTTAGCTCATTGAGCGCATCCTGGTAGCGCCGCGCCTTGGTCAGCAGACCGATGCGGACATGGCGCTGATCAAAAGTTCCAACCGGCTGCTCTTCACCCATGTTGCGCAGTTCCTGCGCAGCCGGCTCGGCTTCTGCGCTGGTTGGCATTTCAAAATAGATTTTGTGGAAGATATCTGCTGCTTTTGCTTTTTCACCAGTAGTCAGGTAGGCGCGTCCCAGCGTGATCTCAATATCAGGTTTCACCGGCTGGCGATGCTTTTCCAGATAAGCAATTGCCTTCTCTGGCTCTTTGCTTGCCAGCAACGCACTGGCATAAAGCATGGCTACATCGTGCGCTTCAAGCGAATCAGGATATTTCTGATCAAAACCTTCCAGCGTCTGTAAAACTGCAGCAGGATTGCTCTCACCCTGATAGGCTGCTGCGTTCAGATAGGCCAGATAATCGCCCAGCAAAGGCTCCAGGAGGCGGCTGTGCTTCCATGATGAGCGAGCGTTAGTGAAGTCACGATCAAGATAGTGTGCGTAACCGACTACCAGCCAGGCCAGCGGACCGGCATCGTCCTTTGCGTGCTTGCGAGCATAAGCTTCAACACCCGCATACGCCTGGGGCGAACGATTTTCCAAAAGCTGTTGCGCCATGAGCCGCAGATCGGCTGAGGCCACAAATGCGCGTTTGATATGCCCCAGCTTGCGCGCCTTCTGGGCGTTCTTATGTGATTTGGTGGAATGGGTCTTCTTTCTGGATGTCTGGCCGGAAGATCCCGCCTGGAATGACACCAGAAGCAACAGAAAAGAAACGAATACAGAATGTCTAACCAGCACTGCTTTTAATTATCGCGGAAAACCGGCCCCCATGAGCGAAACATCATTGTCCGCCAGAATTCTGACCAGTTCCTGAGTAAAGTAATCCGAGGAAGCAACGGCTGATTCAGCGTAGCGTTTGTCATAAGTGGCACGGCTCTTCTCGATATCCACTTTCAAGCGATCATACAAATCTTTGCGCTGCCTGCCCTCTTCCACCTTAGGTTGATTGTACAACTTAATTTCTTCCACCAGCAGCTTGGCAAATCGTCTGGCTTTCTTATGCAGCTCATCTTCCTCTGAGGCCGGAACTGCCGCTGGGGCTGCAGCAGCCGCACTGCCAGATGCCACGGCAACTGCCTGTGGGGCTTCTTCTGTGCTTGCGCTCCCGTTCACTTTGCGTAGGGCAGAGACCTCCAGCCAGATGGCTGCGAACCGGGTCAATGTCTGCAAGGCTGAAGCATCGAGTTGGCCACCTGGCGCAGTGCCGCCATCGGCATAGATCGCTGCAGCTGTTTTGTCCTTGACTACCAGAGGCAATACCAAGCAGCCGTTCTCTGCCGGCTCTTTAACCGCTGAAATAAACCCTGCATCGAATTCGCTCGCCGTACCTGCTGCTGGGGCACGGCTCTGGATCGCCCGACCAACCAAGCCAGAAGATGAGCTAACGCTGAGGTTTTTGATGGAATCATTATCCTCAAAGCCGATTCCCTGCCAGCCATTGATCGTCGCGCCTTTTACCACGAACAACGCAACCCGCCCGGCAAAGCGGGCTGAACCTTCCAGCAGATGCCGCAGGATCTCCGCCTGCGAGCCGGATTCCTGTATGGAAGCCATAGCGGCATTCAAAAGGTCGGATGGCGAGGCTCCGGGAGCTGGAGCCAAGGATTCCACCACTTCAACGGCGCGGCGAACGATCTCAGCACGCAGCTTAGGCAGGGCTGCATCGAGTACCTCGGCAACCGCCTCTTCAATAATGTTCTGGATTTCAGTCGGACGTGGCATTCCCTGGCGCGATTATATGGTGTACCGGGTGAGTGTCAACCAGCGAGGTTACTGAAGTCTGCATAACTAGTATCTTAGTCGTCACCCAGGAACGACAATCCTATCCACCGCCCAACGGATTTACCCCGAAAAGCTGTTGGGCACGCGGGACAGCTATTCCACTACCAGCTTGGCCTGCATGTCGTCATGATGGGGGCCACAGATGATCCCGCAGACAACGTTGTATTCGCCTTTGGCCGGCGATTTCAGCATAACCACGGCGGTTTGCCCAGGATGGACCGGCTCCTTGATCCCCAACCCGGGTACGTCAAAACCGTGTTGAACGTCAGCCGTGGTAATGTCCAGTTCTGTGGTCTGGCCAGCCTTTACGTGAATGACTGAAGGTTCAAAAGAGTACTTTTTCATTACGACTTTTATACGCTCTGCAGCCTGATCGTTCTGCTTGTGGCATCCCGCCGCAGATATAAGGAAACATAAGAGGATAAGCACAAAAGGTCTGTTCATATAAGGAAATGAGCCGCTCACGTAACAAAAGGTTACGACTGGCGTCTAAACCAATAACAATTATTTTTGGGACATTTTCACCCTGCAGGTTTGCAGAACATAGTAAATTAAATTGAGTCGGGGCGGCATGGAAACCATCCAAAAAAGAGCCGAGGAAGGTATTACCAGCGAGCTGGCGCTTGTCCAGGCAGCCAAAAAAGGCGATCTGGAAGCTTTTAGCGAGCTGGTGAAGCGGTATGACCGTAATATCTTCCGGATCGCGCAGCACATCACGCATAATGAGGAAGACGCCCAGGACGTGGTCCAGGATGCGTTCCTCAAGGCGTACCAGAACCTTGAGCAGTTCCAGGGAAATTCAAAGTTTTATACCTGGCTGGTTCGGATCGCCGTAAATGAAGCGTTGATGCGTTTGCGCAAGCGGCGCAATGACCGGACTGTCTCGCTGGACGAAGATGTGGAGACAGAAGATGGCGCTATCCCCCGTGAAGTTGCGGACTGGTCGCCAAACCCGGAGCAGTTATACGGAACATCAGAACTGGGCGATATCCTAAAAAAAACTATTCAGGGGCTTTCGCCGGGCTTCCGTACGGTGTTTGTGTTACGTGATGTTGAAGGGCTTTCTACGGAGGAAACGGCGGAAATGCTGGGTTTGAGCGTACCTGCGGTAAAATCTCGGCTATTGCGCGCCCGATTACAACTCCGTGAGCGGCTGGCAAAATATTTCAAGTCCAAGAATGGCGGAGACGGCCAACGGTGAAGTGCAAACAGTTTTTAGAAGAGTTGACCGATTATTTAGACGGCAAGATCAGCGAAAACCTGAAAGCTGAACTCGATGAGCATCTGCATTGGTGCCACGAATGCCACGTCGTGATGAACACCACCAAAAAGACCATCGAGATTTACCGCGATAATCAGGTTTACGAGCTTCCGGAAGACCTCAGATCCCGCCTTCATCAAGCAATCATGACAAAGTGCCGAAAATCTCATCACGGCAAGAAGTCCAGCAGCTAGTTTATAAAGTCAACGTTTTTCATTGGCTTTATGAAATCGCGGAATTGCCATCATCAAGCTCGATGACCGATCGCAACGCAATAGACCACACCTTGCTTTACACAGTCGAAACCTAAGGCATTGTTCAGCTTAGAGTCGATGAACCCGCCTATGCAAAGAGATCCCAATCCCTGCGCTGTTGCGAGCAGGCAGAGGTTCTGGGCGAGATGGCCAGCTTCCAGCAGAATGTATCGATATCCTCGCGGCCCGTATTTTTTGAGCGTGCGTTCAAAGCGCGCCGCGATCAAGATCAAGGCATTTGCATTTTCTACAGGTTTGGGGTCCAACAGACATGCGGCAATTTCATTCATGCCAGACTTTCTTTGCAGCTTTTCTATAGAGTGATCTAAGAGGTTGTAACGATGCAGGCCCTGTTCCAGCCCCTCTATTTCCTGTGCAGCCAGGTAAAGTTCCAGCGGGTACAAGGCACCTGCGGAGGGCGCGGCACGAAGGAGAGTTTCCATTCCGGGCCCCAATTGGTTTGAGCCTGTGATGCCACAAGCGCCGCTGAGGAGTGTTCCAAGTTCGGCGCGCGTCATTTTTTCACGAGTGTACCGGCGGCAGGAGCGGCGAGATTTCAGAATTCGTAACAGGGCGGATTCCTGCGCGGGGACCGGCAATGCCGTGGCGTTCGCTCCAACCGGAAACTGCTCGCGTGGGATTTCATAAATCAGTGAATTAGGGTCCGGAGGCGCCGTAGGCTCAGAGTTGAGATGATAAAGCAGAGATAGGGAAAACATGTCTTCAATAGGCAGCATTACGCTCTCCTGAATTTAGACCGGTATTCGAAGTCGGTGTGTGCCACATCTCTCCAGACCAGCTCGAATTGTCTATGCCAGAGGATGCGGGCAGGGATTGATATCGGCCTGGCTCCTGGTGGCGCTGGAGTGTCCCAGCAATCGTGGAACTTCATAGAGTCTTTTTCCGCCCAAGCGCTCCAGTCCATATCCAAAGTGCATCGGCTGGAGCTGGGTAACCAACATGCGAGTCACGCACAGGCCAAAATCTTTTATGTCCGGGGTTGTCAAGTCAACACATACCACGCGCAGCCCTGCCGACCGCAGAGCATCCACGCAGAAATGCAAGTCAGCCTGAATGCTTCCGTGGGAGTAGTCGGGCCAAACTTCAATTTGCTGGACTCGAGGAGCTTGCAGCAGAAAGCTCATCTCATCCAGGGCCTCAATCCTGCTGAAGAATGCGCTGTGGTCTTCCAGGGTTTCAACATCGGAAAAAGATTTCACCTGTTTTCGGTCCTCGGGCCGGCCAAACCCGATCATTTCTCCGGAATAGACTTGGCAGACCTCTGTGAGCGCTTTCGTGATTGCCCGCACCGGATCAAGGCTGCATCCTAAACCGACCACAGCGGCGGGCCGGCGTCCGGAACGGTCAACCGCAACTGCCATCATGACGTGAATGGGAATATCAACCGTAACGTTGAATACCAGGACTTCGATCCCGAAATGCGCGTAATGCTGAACGATTCCGCGGGGCATGCCTTGCAGTGGGGACAAATCAACAAGCGGAGAAGGAAGCCGGTTCATCCAGGAGATCAGAAAAGCATCCCGTTCAATCAGCTCACAAAGGCCGTTCAGCATGGCGGATTCAAGATTAGGGCCGGCCGCCAGCCCGTTGGAGGTGCCCAGGCAGAGCTGCGGCTCCGGTGATTTCGGGAAATAATTTAAATAGACAAGCGATGCCGGGACCCATACGCTTTTTCCTTCAGGCAGCTCTCGCCCTGAAACCCAGCCCAGTTCGTCGTCGCCAGGACTTTGCAGCGGGAAGCCCTCCCGCTTGTACTGTGCGTCCGAATAGAGCACAAATTCGAAGGGGGAAATTGCCGTTTCCGATAAGTCCTTCCACCGCGCCATGCGCAACAAGTCTGGGTCAATATGATAGGCGCAGTAATGCTCTATGGCTTCGCCAATAGCGCTTGCCATAGCCTCCTCTTCCGTTTCTCCTTTTCCGGACGCACCGCGTTCAAGCGGACCGCTGCGAATGAAATCAAAATGGGCGAGCACCGCTTGATATAGGACCGGCGGATTAGGCTGCTCCATACCGCGAGAGATTTTAGATAGACTTCGGATAATGCCTGCGCGCGGGCTAACCAGCTTGCGCAGCTCTTTGAGATTGCTGGTCTCCGCACTGGCCTTTGACCGGGATGTGCCGCCTCTGCTTGCCTTCACGTTCGCTTGTTTCCGAAACAGACAGGGCACCGTGGCTTGCGCAACACCAGGTGCTTCTGCAAAGTGAGTTGCAGGAAGTCAACTACGATCAGTGACCCCAGAGCTGAAGGAGGCGCGAAACCTGTCAGTTGTTTCAAGGCTTCCAGGCCAATCATGTTTCCCATAATGCCGGAGCCAAAAGCCAGGTTTTCGCGCGTTCCGCTGTCGTCCTGCTTGCGACGGTCGAGAAAGCGCAGATAGGAGAATGCTTCGTCAGGGTTATCGGCGCAGGCGACGGTGCGCATGCTGTAACACATGTAGCAGGCCGTCTCATGGGGGCGAATGGTCGGGCCTAACAATCCCTCAAAGCCTGAGATTGTGCAAGAAGTCCAGGGAATTCCGGCCTGTAGACAAACGCGATTCAACCTGTAAATTACGGCGCTCAATCCAGGATCGACGCAGCAAATTACAAAATCACATCCCGTGATCGCCTGGAGAATGGAAGCTTCGGTTTCCAGTGCATCGGTCTGGGCGCTTACCTTGATCTTCGGCGACAAGGCCCGGATTCGCCGGCAAACGGCATCGACTCGCGGTGCGCCCACGTCTTCAGCGGAAAACAAACAGTTCAGGTAAGGGTCAGCGGCGGCAATGGGAAGCGCGTCAAAGCAGCGAATTGCTCCTACCTGGGCCGCTGTTAGCGAGAGGGCCGCAGTAGCGCCCGGTCCTCCCATCCCTATTACTGCGACTTGAGAATTCGCAAGCTTTTGCTGCGCGCGGGCTGCGTCCAACCCTAGTTCGTGGAAGAAGTTAAGCTGCGGCTCCAGACGGGGGGAAAGCTCAGGCGACAACTGCGTTTGTCCGTCGTCTTGAAGGATATGATGGGCGCTCAGCAAATCCAGCCCCTGCTTGAGTTCCTGAGAAGTAAGCACTCCCGCCAGGTTTGCTTCGATCTCCTCCACCGTGTGTCTGCCATCCAGCAACGGGATCACCCGCTCGTGAAACTCCCGCGAGCGCGCAGTTTGAACTTTGATCCGGCGGCGCTGGGAAATGAAGTAGAGAAACGTTTCCCCTGACTCGCCCGCAGGTTCAGTCAACACGTGGAAGTACGCTGGCAATCGTGGTTTCTTCAAATTAGCCAAGCCTCTCGAAACCAGTCGCCCACATTACTGCTTGGTCAAGACGAGATTATTTTGAGGCAAGCTTCAACAACCGCTCGCCCGGAGACGCTTACGCGCAAAGATAGGCGCCAGCCTCTTTGCACTTTGGCTGGCGATAGTTGAAAGCGTTATTGGCCTAACGATGCAAACCCGGCGCCCCAAGGGCCGCACGCCTGGGGTAGCTCCGGCTGGCTCAATTGCGATTGAGTACACTCCGGGCGGCAGGGAGTGCATGTGGTGCATGGAAAGACGCATGGGGGTAAGACGCATGCGACAGCTGGCGATTGTTCCGCTTCACTCGCGATCATCCGGTCTTCGATCTTTGTGATTTTCATGCTAAATCGCTCCTTGCTTTAAAATGCACGCCGATAGTACGGCTCATTCCTGTCCATTGTCAAGTTAGGCGGGATTATGGATTGAAAATTCTAGGATTCAGGATTTCAAGCTTCACACCCTGAAGCGGCGCTGGTCATAGGCTGTAATATTTACATCATCTTCAGTAGGTGCAAAATTCTGCCCGTTTGGCTGCGAACCTTTTCCGGCTACTCTGAATCTAATGTAACAGTACGGCAGACACTGGACTAATGTGTACATTAGGCCATGTCCTGTAGTACAATATGCCAGGTCGGCAAGATAACGCTTCTTAGGAACCCGCAGTTTTGGGGTTGGTGATTTTTATGGCGAGTCTGCTTGATGTCCTGTTCGGTTGCAGCCACAAAAACTTCAGCTTTCCGATTACTAAAAGACCAGGCCAGCGCTTCTCTGAAGCAGCTTCTATCACGGGAACTTACGTGGCATGCCTGGATTGCGGCAAGGAGTTTCCTTACGACTGGCATGAAATGAAGATTGTTGAAGGCAATCTTAACAAAGCAAAGGGATTGTCTGCCAAAGCAGCAGAGTCGTTCGCCAGCAAATAAGGTTGGCTGGATTGCTGTTTTAACACCCCAGGTGCTTCTCATCTCAAGGGCGGAGGTATCTCATTCCCTTCGCCTTTTTAATGGTCGCTTTCCAAAGCAGCTTGCCTCTTCAGCAATTGAATCAGAGCTGGATTTTGGCCAAGGGCCATCCGTAACTCTTTTACCTAAAAGTCGCGAATTATTACTCACGCTAGTTGAGACTTCTGTGGCATGATCATTCACAGAATTGGAGAAAAGCCATGAGAACTCCCCCCAGCGGACGCAATCCGTCTGACCATGGTTTCTTTAGACGAAGCCTAAGACAAGCGCGGCTGACGGAATCTACCTGCAGGAAGTGCCGGTCTTTTGTCGCTGCCAGCATCCGGCCTGAAATGCTGGATTTAATGGAAAAACTGCATCTGTGTATCCTGGGCAAGCATTTCCCCGGGAAGCCGATTACCTCTGCCTAAATTCTGTTCCCTAACGCAATAAAACAGGCGGCCTCAATGGGCCGCCTGTGGGCTTTTGAAAGCGTAATTTCGTTTATTGCTGATCGCGACGCTTCAAGGTTGGGCGATCATCGTCCTTCTTGTCGCCGTCCTTGGTAGAGGCTTGTGAACGCCGCAGCGAAGGCTTATTGGGGTTATTAGCGTCATCAACTTTGTGGCGGTTTTCAATTGCCGCCAAGCGTGCTTTGACATCATTGAATTCTGACGTCGTCTCAATGTACTGGTCACGTGGAGGCAGAATCGTAGCAATCTCTTCCTGCGATTTCTGGATGCGATCTGGCGTCTGCGGATGGTCAGAGAAAACTTTGGCCATGGAACCCGGCTTCTTCTTCTCCTGGGCCTGGATCTTTTCAAAGAAGTTCACAAACTCGTTTGGATCGTAGCCGGCTTTATACATGTATTGAATGCCAAGGTAATCAGCCTCAGCCTCAAATCCACGTGAGAACTTGAGGAACGTAACGGGCAAGCCAATACCGGCCGCTTCGCGCGCCGCTAAGCCAATGCCGCCGCCCACAAAGATCAGGGGCAAGCTGGCAAAGTTGGCAAACTGAGCACGAGTCATTTGTCGAGTGGTGTGGCGGGCAGCAACGTGAGCAATTTCATGGGCCATTACGCCGGCCAGCTCAGCTTCATCATCGGCAGCCAGAATCAGGCCTGAATTCACATAGAAAAATCCGCCCGGCAGTGCCATGGCGTTGATCACGTCAGAATCCACCACTTTGATGGTGAATGGCACTTTGGCATCAGAGTTACGCACCAGATTCTGGCCAATGCGATTCACGTATTCGTTGACCACAGGATCAGTCACCATTTTCAGGCTGGATTCAATCTGAGTGGCGTATTCCTTGCCCATGCGGATTTCGCTCTCAATGGAGTACCAATCCCAGCCAGCCACCTTGCGGTTGCCGATGGCGTCCACGTCGTCTTTGCCGCCGCTGTGTTTCTTTTTTTTGTCTTTTTTGTCCTTGTCCTTTTTATCTTTGTCTTGATTCTTCTGATCGGTCACAGGCTGATCTTGATCCTGAGCGGCCGTTGCCTGGCTCTGGTCAGCGGGTTGTGCCTGGGTCTGATCGGAGGACGCTGGCGCTGTCGTCTGGCTAGGCTGCGCCTGGGACTGTGTCTGATTGGCTGCAGGCTGCTGCGTCTGGCTGCTTGGAGTCTGGGCCTTTTTTTGATCATCCTGGGCAAATGCCGAAGCGGACAGACTTAACCCGGCAACCAGGAGGGACGAAAGCAATAATGCCTTAAATTTCATAACACACTCCAGCTAGGAACGGGACCTGCTTGAGGACACGCTCATTATACCTCTGTGATATATACGTATCTTTGGATTTATCCCGTACTGGGTGCGATGCGCAATTATCAGAGTTGGTTAGCCTTCTTAGAGAGAGGGACGGAGTTAAGTTTAGTAAAGAAGCAGTTTTCTGGTTCGCACCGGCTATCTCTGTGGCCAAATGCAGTATTTCCACTCGCTTGGCCCGCCATTCCCCTGCTGAATCCTGCTGGGCCGTCACTCTCACTTCCTGCCCTGGAGTGAGGCAGTCTGAATTGCATTTTCGGCGCTGGCTGGAGGGGATTTCTTCACCAAAGACAACAACGGCGTGGGCCACTTCCACGCGCCGTAACATACGGTTCCTGCCTTGGACGAATATCCAACCGGGAACATGGGGCGTATTTTCTGGAGGATCAATTACCTTTCCGCTGAAGGTGCCGTCTGCGGCGGGAAGTGGGATGCAGCTCATCAGGAGCGCGAAAATGAGACACCACATCCACCCCGTCTTCATCTTCACTCTGATGCCAAGCTGCCGCGCGGTGTTTCTCTGCTCTCCGGATCGGGACGCATGGTATGTCCCGCAAAGGCGCGTTGGAACCTTGCCAAAGGCTAAGACTGGGGAAAGCAATGCGAGCTTTTGTTTTTATGGCAGGGGCCAGTTTAAACCGGCTACGCCATGGGATGCTTTAAAGACTCAATCTCTTGAAGAATGCTCTGAAGCCGCTGCTCCAGTTGTTTCTTCGTCCTGGGTTTACGTTCTGTCTTGGCAAATTCCCAGTAATCTGCAATGGAACGGCGATAGAAATCTGCGGTTTTATTGAGAAGGTCAACTTTCTGATCAACGTGGACAGATATATCGTGATTCGACATAATTTTATTCTAGCGGATTATTGTCTCCAAAGCCAGCTTTTCTGCGCAAAACAGCATCCCGCCAACCCATTAGTCGTAGTACTCAAGGCCAAGATGGGTGATAAGCGGCTCACCCCGTAGGTGGCGCAAGGTGTTCTTGAGCTTCATTGACTGGATGAACAGATCGTGCTCAGGATAAAGCCCCGGCACAGTCATTGGCGACTTCAGATAGAAGCTCAACCACTCCTGTACGCCCAGGCCACGTAACTGCTCACTGCGCTTGGCCAGATCAAGAAAGAGCACCAGATCAAGCACAATGGGCGCGGCCAGAATCGAGTCGCGGCACAGGAAGTCTATCTTGATCTGCATGGGGTATCCGAGCCAGCCAAAAATATCGATATTGTCCCAGCCTTCTTTGTTGTCACCCCGCGGCGGATAGTAGTTGATGCGGACCTTGTGATGAATATTCCCGTAAAGTTTGGGATAGAGCTTGGGCTGGAGAATATGCTCCAGTACTGAAAGCTTCGACTCTTCCTTGGTTTTGAACGAGCCGGGATCGTCCAACACCTCGCCATCACGATTGCCGAGAATATTGGTAGAAAACCAGCCGTGCAGGCCAATCATGCGCGCCTTGAAGCCCGGAGCCAGAATCGTCTTAATCAGCGTTTGTCCGGTCTTAAAATCTTTCCCGGCGATTGGCGCTTCATTTTTCTTGGATAGTTCATGCATCACCGGAATATCCACGGTGAGGTTTGGAGCGCCATTGGCAAAAGGCACGCCTTCAGAGAGAGCCGCATAGGCATAGATCATTGAAGGCGCGATGTTCTCGTCGTTCTTTTCCAGGCCACGCTCAAATGATGCAATCGATTCGTGCACAGCAGTCTGCTTCAGGAAAATCTCAGTCGAGCCGCACCAGATCATCGCCAGCCGATCAGCGCCAGACTTCTTTCTGAAATCGCGAATATCAGCGCGCAACTGCTCCGCCAGATCGCGCTTGTTCTTCCCTTTCTTTATATGCTTGCCGTCGAGTTTCTTCACGTAATTGCGGTCAAATACCGCCTTGCGTGGCTTAATGGAGCGCAGGAATGGCTTGATCTGGTTGAGCTGCTCTTTCTCCAGCACGCCGGCGTGCATGGCGGATTCATAAGCATCCTCTTCAAAGAGGTCCCAGCCCGTGAATACAATGTCATCCAAATCAGCCAGCGGGACAAATTTCTTAATCTTTGGCGATCGCCCTTCCGTGCGCTTGCCCAGACGGATGGTTCCCATCTGCGTCAGTGAGCCGATGGGCTCGGCGATTCCTTTGCGCACGGCCTCCACGCCGGCCATAAAAGTGGTGGCTACGGCGCCCATGCCGGGAATCATGATCCCCAGCTTGCCTTTGGCGGGAGCGATTTTGGTTGAATTCGACTTGTCAGAAGATGCCATTAATACGGAACCGTCCTTAAGGTGAGTGCAAACTTATAATCTTCTCGTATTGAGAAGCGTTTGTAAACTTAGTTCTATGGTTAAAGACCTCAGGCCGTCACTCGTACCCGGCCCTTCCAATGCGACCACACGAACCAAATAATGCCCGCAAGCAGAATTAAAACAATCAACGCGTCCATCCGGTGGAACCACTGTTTCAGGCGCGGATCTGTCTCCCATCGCTCTCCCAGCTTCATTCCAATCCAGGCCAGCGCAAAGCACCAAGGCCATGAGCCTGTGAATGTATAAATATGAAAGCGCAGGCGCGGCATCCGGGCAATGCCGGCGGGCAGTGCGATGAAAGTCCTGATCACCGGAAGCAGTCGCCCAAAGAAAACCGCAACCGCTCCAAAACGCTTAAAAAAGCGCTCGGCTAATTCCAGCTCATGCCTGCCCAGGAAAATATGCGAGCCGTAGCGCTCCACTAGCGGACGCCCGCCGTAACAGCCAATTTCATAGGCGATCACTGAACCCAGATTGCAGCCCAAAGCGCCCACGGTGGCCACGCCCAGAAGCCAGAGCGGCCCATGACCGTAACGCGCAGCCACGCTTGTTACAGTCAGCGCACCTGCAAAGGGCATGATGACTTCTGAAGGCAAAGGGATACAGGCCGACTCAACCGTCATGAGCAGGAGCACGCCCAGGTAGCCGGTCTTGGAGATCACGGCAATGATGAATCCGGCTAAAGCTGCAATGATTTTTTCAAGCATCCGGCGGGTCTTTTCAAAAGCCTTCTATTCAAAAATCTTCTTTTTCAAAAGTCTGAGGATTCCTGGGTAAAGGTATAGCCGGGCAGCGTTACACCGGCATCCATTTTGGCGATTTTCACCCGGATGGTCTCTGCTTCCGGGGCGCTCACCTTGGCCGGCCGCAGCATGGCATACTGCGTGAACAATTCACCGTAAACCTTGGTGACCAAAAAGTTGTCACCGCTTTCATCACTGCGCCAGACCTGCCCGGCTTGGACCGATTTCACCATAGTGGAAGAGTAAAGAGATGTGCGGGCAAAGGTCAATGGCGACGAACCACGGCTGCAATCAGCAGTCAGCACACAGCAATCAGCCAAAGCCGAGAGGAACTAGCCGCGAATCAACCCAACAACGCGGATTTATTTCTTATTCGTTCATTTGCGAAATTCGCGGCTCTTCTCAATCCGGCAATTTCCCGCTGAACAAGCTTTCTAACCCTGCAGCCGGACAACGCACGCCCACATAAAACGCGCCAAAAAGCGCATACACCGCGCTGACCTCGTCAAAGCGCATCTCGTAAATCAGTTTTTTGAAGATCAGGGGATCGTCAGCAAAAAGATCAACGCCCCACTCCCAATCGTCAAAGCCAATCGATCCGGTGATAATTTGCTTAACTGTGCCAGCATAGCGCCGGCCCACAAGGCCGTGTTCTTCCATCTGCCGCTGGCGCTCTTCAATGGGCAGGCTGTACCAGTTTTTGCCCTCGCCGCGACGGCGATCCATTGGGTAAAAGCATATATATCGGCTGGGCGGAATCTGGGGATAGAGTCTAGTGCGCATGGCTTCAGTCTGCCGCTTAACCGTATCTGCGATGGTGGCGTCCCATTCCGGTGAATGCGGCTCAATTCCCTGCTCCCGCAGCGAGCGATACAGCTTGACTGAAGACTCATACAGGCCCAACTCAACCACAGAAAGATAAGAGGTGGTCTGCTCCAGATAATCGCTTAGGCGCAGGCGTGAAATCTCCAGTTCAGCGGCCTTAAGCTGGTCAAACGAGTTGCGGAAGTGGACCACCAGCAAATCGCCTTTGTGTCCCAGGAGTGAATACAGCGCACTCTGCCCATGGATATCGTTTTCTACCTTCATGAGAGCAGTTGAAGCCTCAGAGGTTATCTGGTGCTGCTGTGCCTCGCTCAGCTTGCGCCACTCTGCCCAGCGGAAACGAAACATCTGGTGCAGAACGCTGGAGCCTTCCAGGGTGAGCGGTACCGCATGCAATTCGCTGCTGCTGATCTTCATCTCGGGCTTGGTTTCGGCCTTGGTGCTGGATGCCATCTTTGATTTCTCCCTGGTGTGCTCTTGTGATTGTAAGCCCACTGCTTTAAATTTTGTGTTTATGCCTGTCGTTAAAACCAAGGCCCGCCTGAAACCGGCTGCCCAACCTGCTAAAGTCAATAAAGTACAGCCTGCCAAAACCGGGATAGTGAAAGCCAAGGCGGCGAAAACTAAGACTGTTAAAGCAGGCGCTTCTCTGACTGGGACAAAAAAGAACGGCTACAATCCTGTGGCTGCGGCGCGCATTCAGGATATTTTAAATCGGCTGGACCAGCGTTATCCCAACGTGACCTGCGCTCTTTACCACAAAAGCGCCTGGGAGTTGCTGATTGCCACCATCCTCTCAGCACAATGTACAGATGTAATGGTCAACAAGGTCACGCCGATCTTGTTTCAGAAATATCCAACTCCGCAGGCCATGGCTGCGGCGACACCCGAAGAACTTGAGCCCATTTTGCGACCCACAGGCTTTTATCGCAACAAAGCAAAGTCTGTGGTTGGCGCGTCCAAAGGGATTATGGAGAACTTCGGTGGCCAGGTCCCTGATGAGATGAACACGATTCTTACCCTGCCCGGCGTTGCGCGCAAAACAGCTAACGTGGTGCTGGGTACCTGGTTCAAAAAAGCAGTCGGCGTAGTGGTGGATACGCACGTGCATCGCATCTCGCGCCGGTTGGAGCTAACACGTGCTGACGATCCTAAGAATATTGAACAAGACCTGATGAAGGTAATACCGCAACAAAAGTGGATCGAATACTCTCATCAGATCATTCATCACGGGCGAGCGCTGTGCATTGCGCGGCGGCCTAAATGCGCAGAGTGCCCATTGGAAAACATCTGCCACGCTGCCGACAAAACTTGGTCAACCGTGGAGATACATAAGTCGGCGCAGCCGTAAGGTGGAATTCACTCTCGGAGACACAGAGGCACGGAGAAAATGAATCACAGGTTTAGTATCGGAACGGCTGCTCTGATTTTGATCGCAACAACAATCGCGGTTTCTCAGAGCGCTGTTCAATCCAACGCCATCACCGACCCCGCACAGATCACAGCAAAGCAGAAGTTCGATATCCAGCCCTTCACCATTGAAAAGCTTTACATGACGCGTAACGTCGGCGATAGCTCATGGTCGCCTGACGACAAGCAGATCGCGTTCGTGACCAATATCACTGGTCGCAATAATATTTGGGTTGTTCCGTCGCAGAGCGGATGGCCCACGCAGCTCACGGTAAGCAATCAACGGCAAGCCAACATCGCGTGGTCGCCTAAAGGCCGCTGGATCGCCTACAACTCTGATTACGATGGCAATGAGCAGTGGGACCTGTTTCTGGTCTCCGCAAATAACGGCCAGGTTGTGAATCTTACCAACACCCCAGAGGTTTCAGAGGAAGGCACAGCATGGTCGCCCGATGGCGAGAAGCTGGCTTACAGCGTAAAGCCGAAAAGCGCGCCCAATTACGAACTGGACGCGATAGAGGTTTTAACCAAGCGAGTTACGCCTCTTACCAGCAATACGCCAGCGCAACTCAGCAATGTGAATCCTATCTGGTCAAAAGATGGAAAGTGGATTGTCTTTACGCAACAAGACGCAGCCGGTAAAGACAGCAACGTTTTTATTGTGAGTTCGGCGGGCGGGCGCGTGACCAATCTCACGCCACACAAGGGCGAGCAGAATTTTTTGGCAACTGCAATTTCACCCGATGGCAAGACGGTGCTGATCACCTCAAACGCCGAAAACGGTTATGCGAACGCTGGGTTACTGAACATCGCCAGCAAAAAGATCACGTGGCTTACCACTGATAAATGGGAGGTAAGCTCAGGGCAGTTCTCGCCTGACGGCAAACGCCTCACCTGGTCCGCCAATATTGACGGCAATCAAGACATCTACATCTACGATGTGGCAATGCGTCGGGCACAGGCTTTAGCCGTGGCCAAAGGCATCAACTCACTAGGTGGATCAGAAACCGCTTTCAGCCATGACGGCGCGCGGCTGCTCTACACGCACAATGGTCCAAACGCGCCTAATGACATCTGGACCTACGACTTTGCCGCGCAGAAGCCGCTGCAGGTAACTCACTCTTTGGTTGGCGGTGTTCGCGGTGAAGACATGGTTGAGCCGTTCCTGGTCCACTACCCCAGCAAGGACGGCAAGTGGCAGATTTCCGCGTTTGTTTACGTGCCTTACAACGCAGAAAAGAACGGTCAGAATGCCGCCATTGTGTACATCCACGGCGGCCCAACATCGCAGACGATTAATACTTTTAGCCACAATATTCAGTATCTGGTGAACCAGGGCTATTTTGTGATCGCGCCGAATTATCGGGGCTCAAGCGGCTATGGCAAAGAATTTGAAGACGCCAATCTTCACGACATGGGCGGCGGCGATCTGCAAGATGTGATTTCCGCTGCGGAGTGGATCAAAAAAACTGGCTTTATCGATCCCAAGAAGGTCGCGGTGATGGGCGGCAGCTATGGCGGCTATCTCACGATGATGGCTGTCACCAAGGCGCCCGATCTCTGGGCCGCCGGTGTGCCCATTGTTCCTTTTGTCAACTGGTTTACAGAGATTGAGAATGAAGATCCACTGTTGCGCCAATATGATTTGGCGACCATGGGCGATCCTATGAAGGATAAAGCCTTGTTGCAGGAGCGTTCGCCAATTAACTTTGTTGACCAGATCAAAGCGCCGTTGTTGTTGCTTGCCGGCGGCAACGATCCGCGCTGCCCCAAAACGGAAGCCGAGCAGGTGGCCAGCGCCATTAAGAAACGCAACGGCGTGGCTGAGCTGAAGGTCTATGAAAACGAGGGACACGGCTTTGCCAAAACTGAAAACCAGATTGACGCTTACACGCGAGTGGCTGACTTCCTGAAAAAATATGCTGAGCCTGCCAAATGTGGCTGCAATTTAGAACAATGATTGGAAAATAACGCGGGTTGAAGGCACGCTGCCGTTGATTGTGTAACCTTGCTTCTAAGAGCTTCTACGCACAAACACCAGACTTCCCGTCTGCACTACGCCTGCGGCCACAATCGCCAGAGTGAATGACAAGACTGCACTGGTTCGCATCAGAGCAGTTGAAAGAACCAGAAAAAATGTTGCCGCCGTGTACAGGCCCATGGTCACGCCGCGCAAGACCTTTACTGCTGCAGCGGCGCTCTGCTGGTGGTTGAAGACCGCCAGAATCGTGGTATAGGCAGGAAATGCCGAGAGAAATCCGCTGCGCGTAGGGCCAAGCGCTCTTGCCACACCTGTAAGAGTAACCACCATACCTGCGGCGATAATCATGCGCAGCCACAGTTCATATTTGCGCCTTGGCGCGGCTGCGCCACTCTGCGCAGGTCTAGGAAAAAGCAGCAGAATTGTTGCAAGCGTCACCGCAACCAGAGCATAGGCCCAGCCAACAAGCAAATGTATTTGCAGCACCAACAATGCCACAAGGCTGTAACCTGCCCAGCCTACTAACATGCTCTGCCACCAGCGCAGCCTTGGGCAGCTCAGCGCATAAATCAAAGTAAAGGCTGACCAGGGAATGATGCCAAGCAGGCTTCCTACGGCTGCGGTGGAGGCAAACCCACGCCCTTGCTCTAATACAAGAAAGACCAGGATTGGCCCGGCATTCAGCGGCAGCCCCAACAGCCAGCCAGCTATGCCTGGCCCCCATTTTCGGCCAGCCAAGCTGACTAAGCCAATCAGGACCGGAGCAAGAACAATTTTGAAGAGGAGCACCCAGCATTTTACAAGCTGAGTTCAATTACTCTGTGGGTGAGTGTCGCGCGGAAGCTAAATCGGCAATGGCTGTTACCAGCCCTTGCATGGTGTACTCGCTGGCTTCGATATCGGGCGTCAAGCCCGCTTGCTTCAGTGTTGCGCTGGTAACCGGGCCAATGGATGCCAACTTTACACCATCCAACATACTGTTGCGCTCAGGCCCAAGCAGCGCGAGGAAATTTGTCGCTGTGGATGAACTGGTAAAGGTGACGATATGCGGCTGCGTTGCCGGATCAGCAAACACTTCCTTCAGTCGCGCCGCAGCATTTTCTGGGACAACGGTCTCGTAGGCTTCGATTACCTCTACCTGTGCTCCGGTCTTGCGCAGCTCATCCGGCAGAACATCACGCGCGACTTTGGCCCGCACCAGCAGGACGCGACTGTGTTGGGTAATTTTCCCCTGCAACGCTTCTACCACTGATTCAGCCACATATTTTTCCGGCACGATTGATACTGAGACGCCTTCCGACTGGATCGCCGCTGCAGTGGCTGGCCCAATCGCAACAACCATTAGGTGCTGCATGTCCGCAATAGGCAGTCCCTGGCGATGATAGCGTTCAAACAGCGTTTCCACGCCGTTCACGCTGGTCAGGATCAGCGTGTCATAGTGATCGATTTTGATGAGTGCATGATCAAGTGCGGCAAAACTCTGCGGCGGCCTGATTTCGATGGTCGGCACCTCGATTACATCTGCACCCAGTTCACGCAATGGAAACGACAATCCTATGGACTGCCTGCTGGCGCGCGTAACCAGAATGCGCCAGCCAGCCAGCGGAAGCTCTTTGCCGCTTTTAATGGAAACAGGCTTGTGGCTCATGGCTGCTTCGGCACCGCAACTTCCTGCGCGTAAACCTCGGTTAGGATCTTGTCTGCGCCGCGCTTGAGCAACGTTTGCGCAACGTCGCGGCCTAGTTTCTCTGCGTTCTCGCCTTCGGCCTGTTCGCGCAGAATCGTGCTGCCGTTCGGATGGCCGACCATCGCGCGCAAATGAAATTTACCATCGTGCTTTTCTGCATAGGCGCCTATGGGAACCTGGCATCCGCCTCCGAGCGATCCTAAAAGCGCGCGCTCGCACTCGATTGCCTGCCGTGTATCAGCATGATCGAGAAAGAGCAACAGATTATGAGTCTGCTGGTCATTGTGGCGCGTCTCAATTGCCAGAGCACCCTGCCCCACTGCCGGGCACATGACCTCCGCCGAAATCCGTGAGCGGACATGCTTATCCAATCCCAGCCGGTGCACGCCAGCAGCGGCGAGGATAATAGCGTGGTATTCGCCAGACTCAAGCTTGCGCAGACGTGTATCCACATTGCCGCGCAGGGGAAAGATTTCCAGATCAGGCCGCAACGCCTTCAACTGACATTGGCGGCGCAAACTGCTGGTGCCGACCTTCGCGCCTCGCGGAAGATCATCAATCGCAGAATATTTCACTGAGATAAATGCATCGCGCGGGTCTTCGCGTTTCATGATCGCGGCCAGTTCAAACTCAGGGGCCAGTTCGGTAGGCACATCTTTTAGGCTGTGCACTGCGAGATCAACGCGCTTGTCAGCCAGGGCTTCTTCAATCTCCTTGGTAAACATGCCTTTGGTGCCAACCTTGGCCAACGCAACATCAGTGATCTTGTCGCCTGTGGTCTTGATGACCTCAATTTCGACGGCGTGCCCCTGCCCACGCAGCAAATCTGCGACATGATTGGCCTGCCACAGTGCAAGCTGCGAGCCACGCGAGCCGATACGAAGTGTTGACATTACTCTTTGGGTTTTCCGGTATTCAGATTGAATAGCCGCCGGATCATCTCATGGATGGTAGCAGCCTCAGGGTGATCGGTGGAAGATTTGAGCGTAGTGATGGGCGTATGCAGCAGCTTGTTGATGATGCCGCGCGTCATCGCCTCAATCGCAGCTTCCTGCTCCGGTGTTATTGATCCCAGCCGGCCACGGATGCGGTCAATCTCCGCCTGCCGGATGGTCTCACAGTATTCCTGGAGTGAGAGGATCGTCGGCACCACGGCCAGCGACTTCATGCGCGAGGTAAAGCGATCCACCTCAAGCTCAATAATTTTTTCCGCGCGCTCGGCTTCCTTTTTGCGCTCAGATGCATTGTCAGTGGCCACGGACTGCAGATCATCCACGTCGTAAACAAACATTCCGTCCAGCTTGTTCATGTCCGGGTGGACGTTGCGCGGTACAGCGATATCGATAAAGAACATGGGACGGTTGCGACGTTCTTTACGCAGACGTTCGCCGTGTTCGCGACGGAAAATCGGCTCGGTTGCTCCGGTCGAGGTCAGGACAATATCGGCATGGTCGGCAGTTTCATACATCTGTTCAAACGGAACGGCGCGTCCGCCAAAGCTCTCCGCCAGCTCTTCCGCGCGTGCATGGGTACGGTTGCTGATGATGATGTTCTTGGCCCCGTGCGCGATCAGGTGCCGCGCAGCCAGCTCAGCCATCTTGCCCGCGCCGATCAAATAGACGGTCTTGTTTTCCAGCGAGCCGAAAATCTTCTCTGCCAACTGCACCGCAACAGACGCAACAGAAACGCTGGAGCTACCGATCGCCGTCTCTGTCCGCACGCGCTTGGCCACGGCAAAGGCGCGTGAGAGCAAAGCTTCCAGCGCCGAATGAACGGCGCCCAGGCCACGAGCTATCGCATAGGCTTCTTTTACCTGGCCCAGAATCTGCGATTCGCCCACAACCATGGAATCCAGGCTTGAAGCCACCCGGAAGACGTGGCGAATAGCTTCGCGCTGCTCAAATTCATAAATATGAGAGTTGAGCGCTGCTGGGCTAACGCCGAAGTAGCTACCCAGAAAGCCGCGCAGGTCAGCACTTTGCTTGGTGCTGGTGAGGACCTCCACGCGATTGCAGGTGGAGAGCACTATGCCTTCGTCCACACCGGGCTGCTGTACCAGGCTACGGATTGCGTCTGGCAACTGCGCTTCAGAAACAGCAAGCCGCTCCCGCACCTCAAGAGGCGCGCTGTTGTGGTTCACGCCAATGAGGTGAAAGTTCATGGAGCAATAAACCTGTGCATCTGGCTGAAATTGTTGGCAGCCCAGGCCAGCATGGCAGCGCCAAAAGCAAACGTAGCCAGATAAGCGGCCCTGCGCCCGCGCCAGCCAGCGCTCCAACGCGTGTACAAAAGCACCATGTACACCACCCACATCAGGCCGGAGAGCAGAATTTTAGGATCGGCAAAATAGCGGGTCCCGTAGCGGGCTTCAGCCAGGATAGAGCCAGCAATCAATCCCAGCGTCATGAACGGAAAGCCCCAGATCAGGCACTTGAAGCCGATCTCATCGATAGTGGCCAGCGCCGGCAGGCGTGACCAGAAGCTGCTAATCCCGCTCTTGCTCTTGAGGTTGCGTTCCTGGATCAGATACAAAATGCTGGCTACAAAGCTGAAAAACAGCGCTGAATATCCAATGAAGATTAGCGCGACATGGATATAAATCCACTGCACGCTGACAAAGATGGGCGCAGAGGGTTCCGTAGGCTCAGCGTATGACGAAGCAGAAAATGTCAGCCAGAAGACCAGCGGAAACACAGCCAGCCCCGGCGAAGTAGCGCCGAATCGCGCATAGATGACAAAGAAAAACATCATGAGCACAAAGGCCAGCAATGACTCCAAACCATGCATTGAAGTCGGGGCCCAGGTGCCGCTGAACATCGCGTTTTCTACGAGTGAAACGAAATGAAATACCGTGCCCAGCCCGACCGCAGGCAGAGTGATGCGGGTCAGGACTCTCCTCCCACCCCAAAGGGATGCCAGAGCGTAAATCAGGCCAACCCCATAAAGGCACAGGGCTACGCGCAACCAGAACAGCGGAAGCATAATCGATTATAAGCCGCATTGGCCGAAAATCGCGTTTCCTTAAAGGTGCCGGGACAGGGTACCCACGTAACGTTTGCAAGAGCAGCGCTCTGGTCTACATTTGATGGCAATTATTGGAAGCCAGCCGCTTTGGGCATTTTCAGCTCGACGGACGCAAATGCCGCGACTGTGACACAACACAAATTTTGCGAGCATAACGAAAGAGTTGTAAGGCCGGAGTGTGCCCTTGTGAGTCCATCACGCCGGCGACTATTTTGTGCTGCATCTCAAAGAGCTGCACTCGTGTTTGCAGCCTGGCTAGAGGTGTCTCATCGTAAGCCCATGGTGGCAACAGGGGTTATGGACCACAAAATTCTTTTTGTGAATGACTGCAGCACGACGCTGCTGCTGGAACAGATGCGCTTTGATGGGCGCTCAAATTACAGCCTCATATTTGCCCGGGATGGCAGAGAAGCCATTCAGAAAGCGATGAGCGAGCAACCCAACCTGATCCTGATGGATGCAACGCCACAAAACATAGAAGCATGCCGCGAGATTCGCAAGATTGAAAACCTTCAGCGCGTGCCGATGCTCCTGGTGAGCAGCGCCGTTGAGTCGTGGGGTGGAAATGCTCCTGGCAATAAAACTAATAGCGAGCAGACTTCACCTCTCATGTGGAACCAGCTGATTGAGGGGGTTAATAGCTACCTGGCCGCCGCTACGCCAGAGAAAGCAATTCGTGGTATGGCTAGCGAATAGCCAGCTTGCGATATTTCTCCGCCGCGGCTTCAGAGGAGATGTGTGTGTAATACACCTCTTTCAGGAAATACGGCTTGGCCCGGCTGCCCAGGATGGGAAGAATTTCAATGTGCCAGTGGTAGTCCTCGTCCACGGTCTTCCAGTATTGCAGGATATTTGATTTCTGGTAGGTGTTGGGCACGGTATGCAGGACCAGATGGAACGATTCAGAGATGCTCATCACCCGTTGCAGTGTACGGCGGATCAGCGCAGCCAACTCCGCCAGATGAGCTGATTTGGAAGTAATCGAGCGCTCAAAAGAAGAGTCGTGCTTGCGCGGCATAATCCATATCTCATATGGCACGCGCGAAGCAAATGGGCATAGAGAAACAAAGTGGCTGTGTGCCTCAACAATGCGCAGGTTTGTCCGAAATTCCTGCAGGAGTGTGTCACAAAAAACGCAGCGCTCTTTCTCCATGTAGTAATCGCGTGAAGCCCGCAACTCATAGAGCACGCGCCGAGGGACAAATGTAGTAGCTGTAAGCTCAGAAACAGGATGGTCAAATTCCTGTCCTGCGGAAGTGCCGTGATTCTTGAACATGGTCACATACTTGAAGCGCAGGTCGCCTTTTAGATCTTGAATGCGCTGGGCGGCAAGCAGCAGGAACTGCGAGATCTCAGCGTCAGAAGATTGCCATAGCTCAATATCGTGGCGAATGCTCTGCACCAAGACCTCATGCGCGCCCACGGTATTCATGGCGTCATAAATGCCCTCGGCGTGGCGATGCGGCTCGCCTTCAATGCGGTAGAGAGGCGCTGGATGCACCATGGCCATCACCGGGCCTGCGCCATGATCGGTTGAATTCAGGGTGGCAATCACCTGGGGCGCGTTCTGCGATCCAGGACAAAACGGGCAATAGCCGGGCTGGCTTTGCCGCTCCACATCATCACCCACGATGACCCAGGAGCGCGTAATCGGGTCTTTGCGCAATTCCATGCTACTTCTAGGAAAACAGAGGCAGGCGATAACGGTCAATAGAGAGCCGCCGAGCAATAGATACACTCAAGCGTTGTTGTTCAACCAAGACTCTCTTGGTCAGTATCTTTCGTGGTACCAGCGATGGCGACGCACAGCACAACTTTCCATAGCTAAACTCCGGCTGAGCACATAGAATTAGTCGCTCACATTTTCCGGGTGCCTTAGTTCGAAATCAAAAACATCTGTTAGTCCGGCGACTTGCAGGCTGCGAAGCAGTGTTTGATTTGAGCCTTGTCTGTTCAATGCTGTGGCTGAGCAACCGTCTTTGTGCCTCCAGCCCTGAGGGAAAACGGTATGAAGAAGCTGAATATTTTGGTTTCATTGCCCGGTGACAACTACTATCTGCGCGAGCAGGAAGCAGCCGCCAAGAGCACTGCGCAGCGGCTGGGAATTGAGCTGCGAGTAATAAATGCCAAGAGCGATCCGGTTACGCAAAGCCAGCAGGTGCTTGAGGTAATACAGTCACGCACCAACCTGCCGGACGGAATTATTGTTGAGCCGGTCAATAATCAAGGCTTGCCGCGGGTGGCTGAAGCAGCAGCAAGGGCTGGCATTGGCTGGGTGGTAAGCAATGCACGTGTCGATTATTTAGAGTCACTGCGCAAGGCAGCTAAGTCGCCGGTGTTCGCTGTCTCACAGGACCATACGGAAATCGGCCGGATGCAGGGCCGCCAGTTTGGCACAATCCTGCCGCGGGGTGGTTCCATTCTTTATCTGCGTGGGCCGGGAACAAACTTTCTGGCGACACAACGCTATGAAGGCTTGGAGAGCATTTTGGGATCCAATATCCATTGCAAGAGCCTGAAGATCCAATGGACAGGAGAGAGCGCTTTCCACTCGGTTACTTCGTGGCTGAAGCTCTCCACCGTGCACGCGGCAGATACTCACCTGATTGCGGCGCAGAACATTGACTTCATCCTGGCGGCGCGCCGTGCTTTTTCTGAAAATACCGAAGGCGCGGAGCGCGCTAAATGGCTGGCCTTGCCGTTTTGCGGCGTTGGCGTTCTTAACCAGACTAAGCCGCTACTGGATGATGGCACGCTTTCAGCGGCAATCATCACTTCCCTCACCTTGGATACCGCACTGGAAATGCTGATCCGCAGCATACGCACCGGAGCGCAACCACCTGAAAATACCTTTGTGAAGGCATGGTCACAACCCACAATGGAAGAACTGGCAAGGGTTTACGGCTGAAAAACCGCTTTGGTAGTCCCCGAGGCAATTCACGATCCATCCTGATGTGATTTATGCATCCTTAGTCGCGCAATGCGGGATTTTGCGCAAGTTGGCGTACCCGGAGTAATCCCGCTTCTTAAGCAGCCTTAATCATGTGAATACGTGAAGAAATTTGTGTGTTTTTGCTTCGATCCGTCACAAAAGTGTTTTGAGATTCTCTATAATCTGGTGTACGCCTTCATTTTTGAAATCCAGTTATAGGGAGACCCCAGCAATCATGGCAGAAAAAACTTCCGGAAGAACCCGCAAGAGCACTTCAAGCAAGAAAACAACACCGTCAAACCCTGCAAACGTAACACCTATCAATCAGGGCAGCTTGCCGCAGAACGCAACCAATCCAGAAACAAATGAAATCAAGACGCGGCCGACGGAGTTTGTGCTTGTGGAGCAGATTCGCTTCCGTGCTTATGAACTTTTTATAGAGCGGGGCCGGTTGCACGGATTCGACCAGGAAGATTGGGCCAGGGCTGAAGCAGAGATTCTGGCCAAATTTCAACAGGAAAAAAGCGCATAGAAAGCATGAAGCAGGCGTTACTGCTCGACGACAATTCGGCGCAATTAACGATTCGCGAAATGGTGCTGCGCCAGGCGCAGATTCAAAGCCATGTGGCCACCCAGGGACAGAGCGCCCTGGCACTGCTGCGCAGTGAACCGGGGCGCGAACGGATCGGCGTGGTCATTACAGACCACTTTATGCCAGACATGGACGGTGTTGAGTTTGTAAAGCAATTACGCGCTTTTAACCGCGAGGTTCCGGTGATTGTGATCAGCGGCCAGCCCGATGCCGACACTGAATACGCTGGGTTGGACGTGGTTTTTCGCAATAAGCCCTGTGACCCGGAAGACCTGATTGCACTCGTCAGGGCTGCCCTAAAAGATCCCCAAGGTAAGGCTTCCGCCTAATTGAATCGTTGCGCTGGGCATGAAAGGATATTAAGCTCCAGAAAATGCCATTATTAGGTAGCTTTTGTCTCTTATTCGCTTTAGTTCTATCTCTATACTGCTTTGTAGTAGGGATTCTAGGGGTAGTGCGTAAAGATTTAGTTGGCACCCGGCTGGCGGAGACAGCACGACGGGCTGGGATTGCCTGCTTTGCCGCTGTCTTTCTGGCTGCTTGCGCCCTGGTCTATGCCGCACTTACAGATGATTTTTCTGTTGCGTACGTAGTGAACCACTCCAATCGCGCACTGCCAGGACCTTATAAATTCGCAGCGCTTTGGTCTGGCCAGGAAGGCTCAATTCTCTTCTGGTGCCTTTTGCTTTCCGCTTACGGCTTTGTGCTGCGTCTGCGGCATAAGGTGGATCAACGGCTGGTAGCAGCCGCCTCAATGGTACTGGCCGGGATTCAGATCTTTTTCCTGGTTCTGGTCAATTTTGTCGCCAACCCGTTTGGCATGATGCGTACGATTCCGCCTGACGGCAATGGCCTCAATCCCCTGCTGCAGTATCCGGAGATGGTCATTCATCCTCCCATGCTTTATCTGGGCTATGTGGGCGTGGCGGTACCATTTGCCTTTGGGCTGGCTGCGCTCATCATGCGGTATCCAGGCGAGAAGTGGATACACATTACCCGTCGCTGGACCATGGTGGCCTGGCTGTTTCTTACCTTTGGAATTTCTTTGGGCGGACATTGGGCGTACAACGTGCTTGGATGGGGCGGCTATTGGGGATGGGACCCAGTAGAAAACGCTTCTTTCTTACCGTGGCTCTCCGCCACTGCTTTTCTGCACTCTGTGATGATGCAGGAAAAGCGCGGCATGATGAAGGTCTGGAACGTCTGGCTCATCTTTACAACGTTTATGCTCTCGATTCTGGGCACCCTGCTTACACGTTCCGGCATGGTGAGCTCAGTGCACGCTTTTGCTCAATCCAGCATTGGCGCTTGGTTTGCCGGCGATTATGGCTGGTTTGGCGAGCCGTGGCACTCCATGCCGTGGGCTTATCCGGGATTTCTTGAGATTATTTTTGCGGTCTGTCTGTGGTTCTATATCAAGAACCGCGACCACCTGCGGTCAGAGAACAAGCTGGAATCGCTGGTTTCACGCGAGTCCAGCTTCATGTTCAACAACCTGCTGCTGCTTGGCGTGACCTTCGCCATTCTTTGCGGGACGCTGTTCCCAATCCTTTCTGAAGCGATTCGCGGGTACAAGATCACCGTGGGTGCCCCATTCTTCAACAAGGTGACGATCCCAATGGGGTTGTTTCTTCTCTTCCTTACCGGAGTTGGCCCTCTGCTGGCTTGGCGCAGCACTTCAGTGGGTAGCATCAGAAGGAACTTCACCGTACCGGCGATTCTGGCGGCCATTGTTGGCATTGGGCTGATCGCCTCTGGCTGGTTTTCCGGATGGGACTTGGCGAAGTTCTATTCCTGGCTGGCGTTTGTAATTGGCACCCTGGTAGCAGCAACCATTGCCTCAGAATTTTTCCGCGGCGGCCGAGTGCTGCAAAGCAAGCTGAATACAAACATCGTCTTTGCCATGTACCACCTCATGCGGCGCAACATGCGGCGCTATGGCGGATACGTGGTGCATCTCGGCATTGTGGTTCTGTTCATTGGTGTTGCCGGCTTGGCATTCAATAAAGAACAGGAACAGGAAATGGCTCCTGGCACACAGTTGAAGATCGGCCATTACACGCTGGTGGGGCAGGAATACACGCAGGACGATAATGCCAATTACACTTCAGAAGCGGCCCTGCTGGATGTTTATAAAGACGGCAAGTTCCTGACGCGGCTTAACCCTGAGCGGCGTTTGTTTCACGCCAGCGGCCAGCCCAGCACCATCCCGGCCAAGTATTCCACTCTGGGCGAAGACCTTTACGTTATTTATGCCGGCTTGAATCAGGATACGGGCCATCCGATTGTAAAAGCTCTTGTAAATCCATTGGTTTCCTGGGTGTGGATTGGAGTGCTTATTGTTACCTTTGGCACCGGTTTGGCTCTTGTCCCCAATGCTGCGCCGATTGCAGCCCAGGTACCCAAAGCAGTAGCTGTGGCAGCCCTGGAAAAACAAGACATGCAGCCCGCAGGAGTAAGCAAATGAAGCAACTGGTCAGACTACTGCTCCTTCCCTGCATGGTGTTGCTGTTCATGGGAGCCGACAATCAGGAAGCGCGGTTCCAAAATCTTGGCGGCAAGATTATGTGCACTTGCAGTTGCGAACAGATGCTGCTGAAGTGCAATCACGTCGGATGCCCCAACTCGGCCCGCATGATCAGCGAGTTGCGAACCAACGTGCAGAACACCAGCAACGATGAAGCGGTGCTGAACTGGTTTCGAAAAAAATGGGGCGTAACCGCAGTGGTGGAACCTTCCACTCATGGCTTTGAGTTGATGGCCTGGGTTTTGCCTGTAGCCGGTTTGGGATTGGGCCTGCTGCTGGTCATCGTGCTGATTCGCAACTGGAAGTTGCGCACGGCGCCTGTAGCTTCGGCGGATATCCACCTTAATCCAGAGCTTGAAGCTTTGCGTGCACGCGCTCACCGGGAGACGGAGATATGAATCAGCAGCAGTTCCTGGTGCTGGTGCAGATTTTCTGCAGCATATTTGCCGCTGGCATTCTGATCTATATTTTCCTGCCCAGCCGCGACACGGAATCCGGCACCGATAAAACGCGCACAACCTATCTCTACGAACGCAAAGAAGTTGTTTATGAGAATTTGCGCGACTTAAATTTCGAGTTCAAAGCCGGCAAGTTTACCCAGGCGGATTATGACGCCATGCGGATCGGCATGGAAGCTGAAGCAGCCAGGATTCTGGCCGAAATCGATGCTCTCGAGATTGCCGGAGCCTGAAGGAGCCCATTCCATTGAAGCGTATTTCTACTATCTTTGTTTTCCTGCTGGCCTGTTCCCTGGCAGCGACAGCGCAATCTATTAAAGGCGTCGTACGAAACGGCACCACGAATAAGCCTTCTGCCGGGGATGAGGTGACGCTCAAGAGGATTGGCAATGGCATGGAGGACGCGGGCAAGACCAAGACCAATGCCAGAGGCGAGTTCACCTTCAACGTTCCACCCGCAGCACAACCTTATGTTCTCTGGATCCAACATCAGGGCGTGATCTATCCGCAGCGGGCCGTTCCCGGTGGCCCGCCGGTACCGGTCAGAGTGTTTGACGCCGCCACTGCCATCAAGGAAATCAGCATTCAAGAGCACGTAATGCTGTTCCATACCGGAGACAAACCCAACACGCTGATTGGAGAAGAAATTTACACTGTCGGCAACGCATCCAACCCGCCGCGTACCCTGATGAATGATCACACGCTGGAATTTTATTTGCCTGAGGGAGTGACCATCGCTGAATCGAGCGTGCGGACCAGCGCCGGCACTGAATTGAAATCGCCTGTGATCCCTGAGTCGGAAAAGAATAAGTATGCCTTTAAATTTCCCATTCGTCCGGGGGAAACACAGTTCCACGTTGTCTATACGCTGCCTTACACCGGCAGCCTTACGATTGAACCAAAATCAGATATGCCCATTGACACGCTGGTGGTTGCGGCGCCAGATCCTATGAAGTTTGCGCCTGCGGACAAAACTCTTTACCAGACAAAGAACAACCCGCAATTCAAAGGCGTAAATTTCTTTGTGGCCAAGAGCGTTACGACAAAGCAACAAGCATCATTTGAGATTTCAGGTACAGGCGATATGCCGCAGGAAACTGCGGCGGCTAATACAGGCGGGCAAGGAAGCCAAGGCACGGCCAACAATCGTCCTGGCGGCGGCCTGGGCGTGCCCAATGAAATGCCCGATCCTTTACACTCCGGCCAGTGGCTCTTTTTAGGTGTGCTGTCACTCTTTCTGGCAGCGGGAGCGGTTTTCGTTTTCACCACGAGTCACAAAACGGCCGTTGTAACCGGGACTTCAAAGCCGCAGGACCGTGCAGGAGTTCTGCTGGAAGCAATGAAGGAAGAAGTCTTCCAATTGGAATCAGACCGCTTGCAGGGGAAGATTTCACCCCAGGACTATCAAACCGCCAAAGCAGCGCTGGATAAGACCCTGCAACGCGCGGTACATCGGTCGTCCTCTGCGAAGGCAAAATAAACATTCGCGGTGCTAGCTTTCGTAGGACAAGATAAACTCACCTCATGGGCTTGATCGTTAAATCTTCATCGCTGCACGGCGCCGGAGTTTACACAACGGCTCCCATCAAGAAAGGCGCGCGCGTTCTGGAATACACAGGCCCGCGCCTGACCGCAAAAGCGTGCGAAGGCATGTACGCGGATACTGAAGTCACATATCTGTTTGCCATGGATGATCCCAACATTATCATCGATGGCTTTGGCATAGCCGCTTTCGTGAACCACACCTGCGATCCCAACTGTGAAACTGACCAGATTGATGACAGCATCTGGATTTTGGCCGCACGCGACATTGCAGCCGGAGAAGAACTGACTTACGACTACAACCTGTTTGATGGCGAACCGGGTGAGGAAGCGCCGTGCTACTGCGGCATGAAAGGCTGCAGACGGACCATGTTTTCAGAAGAAGAGATTGCGCGGCATAAGAAAATTCTTCGCCAGCGAAAGAAGCGCCGCGCCGCAGCTAAAGCCCGCCGGCGACAGATGCGCAAACCGCGCTAAAAGAACATCACCTCAGAGTTCGCAGGCAATCAAGATTATGGCTGTGGCGGGGTTGGCGTTGCCGTTGCAGTAACCGGTTGGTCCAGCCGAATTACCATGCCGGTCTGTGCGGGAAGATTCACTTCTTTGTTCTTGGTGGAAAGAACGTACCCGCCGTTAGCAAGCGCTCCAGTGGCCAACCCTTTGAGCTGATTCCCAAAAGCGGTGCCTGTCCGATTGCCCATCCCAATACCCTTAGCAACATTTCGGTTACGTGCCTCTGACCGGTTTTCTTCATCGGCCTTCTTAGCGCCTTTTCCAGTAGTGTCATTCACTGAGATTAGGGTTGCGGTCAACGGGAGCGTTTGCCCATCAGGCAGCACAAGATCGCGAAAGCGCACGCTCAATGCATTTTTATCTTTTAATGCAGCAAGAGTCTTGTCGTCCTCGGCTTCTGCAACCTCGCCTTCAATCCGTGCACCGGTTGGAATGACAACTTGTCCGCTATTACCCAGAGCGGATTCCGCGATGGTCGCAGTAAATCTATCTCCTGGCCGTGACGTTTTGGTGGAAAGAGGTGTATCCAGCATTGCGCGAATTTCAGTCCCAGCTGCAATATGATCCACAACTCCAGGTGAAGGGGCAGTTTGCGCTGTAGCCGGATTGGGATTGCCTGGCGATGGATTTTGATTCACCGGCTGGCTAGTAGTGCCTGGATTCTGTGCAGGCGGGGCACTCTGCTGTGCAGGCGGGGCAGAGGGAGTCTGTGTTTGTGACGTAGGTGAAAAATTATCAACTTGGCCAACTGAGGTCTGGGCAAATACTACGCCCATGGCAAGCAGTAAGAACCACGCCACCGCGACTGCTCTGCGCATTTACCAACTCCCTCTAAACAAAAATCCAACAGGTGAGAAGCCGGTTTAAAACCTTGGGGTTGGCTTTTGCCAGATCACTTTTTTCTGAAAATCGGCATCTCTGCTAGTGACGGCACGCCTCGCGTATAATCCCTTTTGGGTCTCTAACCCGTGGAGTTCAGATTTGACGTCAATGAATGGCCAACCCGCTAAGCCCAGAGTGTTGGTGGTGGACGATGAACGAGTGATCGCAGATACTCTGGCGATCATCCTGAACCAAAATGGATTTGACGCTTCCGCAGTCTATACAGGCACTGCCGCTGTTGACCGCGCGCGTGATACCAAGCCAGACCTGATTATTAGCGATGTGATTATGCCAGACATGAACGGCATTGAAGCGGCAATCCGCATCCGGCAGATTCTTCCCGGTTGCAAGATCCTGCTCTTCTCAGGACAGGCGGCGACCGCCGACCTGCTGGAAAAAGCCCGCGCCCAGGGCCATGAGTTTGACATCCTGGCCAAGCCAGTGCATCCGCAGGATTTGCTGGCAAAATTGCGGACCTAATCCAAGAAAAGAACGAGTCAAAGTTCTCTGCGGCCTTCCATGGCTTTCAGCATGGTTACTTCATCAGCGTATTCAATATCGCTGCCGGCTGGAATTCCTGTGGCGATGCGCGTCACTTTCAGGCCAGGACGCTTCAGCAATCCACTGAGATGAACCGCTGTCGCTTCACCTTCGATGGTGGGATTGGTGGCAATGATCACTTCATCCAAGCTTCCGCTCTCAATGCGCTTAAGCAATGATGGAATCCGAAGCTGCTCTGGGCCAACACCATGCAAAGGTGAAATGGCGCCATGCAAAACGTGATAGACGCCGTTGTAAAAACGCGCTTTTTCAATGGACGCGATGTTGGTAGGCTCTTCCACCACGCAAACCAGGCGCTGGTTGCGGGTTGCGCTGCCGCAATAGCTGCATGGATCAATATCTGTGATGTTATTGCATACAGAACAAAGATGAAGTTTTTCTTTAAGATTATGAATGGCCGCCGCAAGTGCTGCGGCATCCTCTTCACTGGAGCGCAAGATATGGAACGCCATGCGTTGCGCGCTCTTGCTGCCAACACCCGGAAGCTTTTTCAATTCATCGATGAGTTGAGCCATCGGCTCGGCAAACTTAGACACAGGTTCCTCTAAAGACCGGGAAGGCCCATCCCGCCCAGCATTCCGCCCACAGTGGATTGCATGGCTTCATCCACTTTTTGCGCGGCAGCGTTGAAAGCGGCGGTTACAAGGTCCTGCAGCATCTCCACATCGCCGGACTTCACTGCATCCGGGTCAATTTTGGTTCCGAGCACGTGCTTCTGGCCGTTCATCTTCACGGTTACAGTGCCACCGCCAGAGGAAGCCTCAACCACGGTCTGCTTCATCTTTTGTTGTAAATCCTGGGCCTGCTTCTGCGCATTCTCCAGCATTTCCTGAAACTGGCGTGGATCAAACCCGTCCATATGCTCTCCTAATTCTTCGCCCGATGATCAATGACGGTGCGAATCTCCGCTCCGAATTTTTCCTTCATGCGCTGTACTACTGGATCTTCCGCCGCACGGCTGCGCGCGCTGGCGCCATTGTGCGGACGAACAACCGTGGTTGCCGATCCGTTGGTTTCTTTCTTTGCGCCACCTATAATGTTAAGCTTTAGAGGATAGCCTGCAGCCGCTGTGGCGGCAGTGTTTGCAATTTGTCTCTGCTCCGCGTTGATGAGGAACTGCACGACCGATGCAGGTTGAGATATGGTTACAACCAGATCGCTTCCCTGAATGACAACGGTTCCCTCAGACAAGGTTGCTATCAAGTTGCCGGCTGTTGGGTTCTTCTCTAAAGCATCAAGCACCCGACCCAGGATCACGCCTGGATCGCTGCTTCGCTCCGGCTCTTCCACAGCAACAGCTACCGCTGTTGCAGTTGTTTGAGAATGAGGCTGTGTCTCAGTGGAAAGCTCAGGATCAAAGCTGTGGCCTTTGCGTGCGCGATCAGCCTCAAACGGAGAAACATGATCTTGCTTTGGCGCAGGGCCTCCGCCCACAGGCACACTTGCCGATGAAGGTGTTGAAGAGCATATTGCTGTAGGTTGCGGCAATGCTGGGCTTTTCTGCGGCCCAGTTTTTGGCGCATCGCCGGCTACAGAACTGAGGATTTGTTCCAACGGAATCATGCGTTGCGCATGGACCAGCTTCAGCACGCCCAACTCCAGGTGAAAACGCTGCTCCTGCCGATACCCAAGCTCATCAAAGGTACGCAGCATGATCTGCAAAAAGCGCGCCAGATCTTCTTCAGAGAATAGTTCCGCAACCCGGCCCACACGGGCACGCTCGTCAGAAGAGATTTGCAGCAGCGGAGAATCTGCTCCGGCAACTTTTGCTACAACCGCATTGCGCAAAAAGCGGACAAGTTGTTTGGCAAAATGTGCAGGGTTGTGGCCTTCAGTCATCAGTCGATCCAGCAGGCGAAGTGCTTCCTCGCTGGAACTGCGGGCCACAGTACCCATGAGCTCTTCAAGAACTTCCGAACCGACGTTCCCCACCAGCCCACGCACCAACTCACCGCTGAGCTTGGAGCCGCAGCACGCAATAGCCTGGTCCATGATGGAAAGAGCATCGCGCATGGAGCCGTCACCTGCTTCAGCCAAGACGGCGAGTGCTTCTTCATCGGTCTGAATATTTTCCTTGCCAGCGATCTCATGCAACTGGCCGACGATCTCGTCAAACTTAACGGCATGAAAGCTGAAGTGCTGGCAGCGCGAGCGAATGGTCTGGGGAATGTCCTCGGCTTGCGTGGTAGCCATCATAAAGATGATGTGCGGCGGCGGTTCTTCCAGGGTCTTAAGCAGCGCATTGAAAGCCGCGTCGGTAATCTGGTGGGCTTCATCAAGGATATAAATCTTGTAGCGATCACGGGCGGGCCGGTAGCGAGCGGCATCGCGCAGCTCGCGAATCTCATCAATGCCGCGATTGGTGGCAGCATCGATCTCAATCACATCCACAGAGCTGCCTGCTCGGATTTCAACGCATGATTCGCACACGCCGCAAGGCTCAGGCGTAGGCTTGTCAGCTCGGCCGTCAACGCCTCGACAGTTCAGCGACATGGCTAGAATGCGGGCTATTGTGGTCTTGCCAATGCCACGATGGCCACTAAAGATGTAGCCATGCGCAATCCGCTGCTGCTCAATAGCATTCTTGAGCGTACGGGTGACGTGCTCCTGCCCAATCACCTGAGAAAAACGCTGCGGACGGTATTTACGGGCTAGAACCTGATAGCTCAACAGTTAGATCCTTCGCTACGCTCAGGATTTCGCATGCGGGCCTTCACTCCGCTCACGCCCGCAAATCTGCTCACCTGATACTCATGCTGGAAACTTTGATTATACCCTTGCGGCGAGGAGAGATTTTCAACAGAGACTACGGATTGAGCACAACGCTGACGATTCTTAAAAAATCACTGTGAAAACAAACTTATTATCAACTTGATCGCGAGCTCCGCGAAAAACACCGTCCCTGGGACACCCGAAATTTCCCTCTCGCATCTGAACGATTATCCCGAAATTCCCGCAGAAAACGATCATTTAACAGACCATTTAACAAAGGAGAAAGGTAGTCAATCATGAGTGAAGCTCTAAGCATCCACAGAGAGAATGCTCAAAGCAGCCGCGGCTCTGCTGCACTCCGCTGGGGTGGCTTGATTGGTGGAGGAGCGGTTGCAGTACTAGGTTTATCCAAGCGCTCGAAGGTCGGCGCAGCGATTGCAGCAACTGGAGGCTTGCTGGCGTTGCTTGGCGCTCGAGCAGGTGCGCGAAAAAAAGAATATATCGCCCGCAGCAGCATGCTGGTGAACTGCTCACCGAGCGAGGCGTACCAATTCTGGCACAAATTTGAAAACCTACCGCAGTTTATGCGTCACATTGAGTCCATCAACATCATTGACGAGAACCGGTCAGAGTGGCAGGCCATTGGCCCGCTGGGAAAACGTATTCGCTGGACGGCAGAAATTGTGAGAGACAAGGAAAATGAGGTCATCGCCTGGAACTCACTCCCGGAATCTGATATTTCCGTCGATGGGATAGTGAAGTTCTCACCTGCTGCGGGAAATCGCGGCACTGTAATTACAGCAATTGTTGTTTACACACCTCCAGCCGGAGCAGTTGGACGCGCCTTAGCAAAATTGCTAGGCAAAGATCCCAGCTTTCTTATGCGACAGGACCTGCGACGCCTGAAGGCGCTGATGGAGACCGGGGAGATCCCGACAACTGACGGCCAGTCGCACGGTCCCAGAAGCAAAATAACCGGCGCGGCGCGAGTGATTAATCCTGACCAGCCTGTTCGAGACCGGTCGCAAATACCTCAAATGATGGAGATGAAAAGGAGAGTGTCATGAAGGCAGTTTGCTGGATGGGGACAGAAAAGATGAGCGTGGAGAATGTGCCTGACCCAACCATTCTGAATTCGCGCGACGCAATTGTGAAAATTACCAGCACCTGCATCTGCGGCTCTGATTTGCACCTGTATGACGGCTTGATGCCGACCATGGAGCAGGGTGACATTATGGGCCATGAATTCATGGGAGAGGTGGTGGAAGTAGGCGCAGCGATTAAGCCGGAGAAGCTAAAAGTTGGCGACCGAGTGGTGGTGCCATTCACCATCGCCTGCGGTCGGTGCTTTTTCTGCGAGCAACAACTCTGGTCCTGCTGTGACAACTCCAATCCGAATTACTGGATTGCCGAAAAACTCATGGGCTACTCACCTTCAGGGCTCTTTGGCTATACCCACATGATGGGCGGTTATGCCGGCGGCCAGGCGCAATATGCACGCGTACCGTTCGCGGATGTTGGACCGTTGAAGATTCCCGACGGAATTCCCGACGAAAAAGCTGTTTTTCTCTCCGACATCTTCCCTACCGGATGGATGGGCGCAGAAAACTGCAACATACAGCCTGGAGATACGGTGGCGATCTGGGGCTGCGGGCCGGTTGGACAGTTCGCTATCCGTAGCGCCTTTTTGCTGGGCGCTGAGCGCGTGATTGCCATTGATCGATTCGATTATCGCTTGCGGATGGCAGAGCAGGCCGGTGCGGAAATCATCAACTACGAGAAAGTTGATGACGTCGTTGAAGTTTTAAAGACCATGACAGGCAGCATCGGGCCTGACTCCTGTATGGATGCTGTAGGCATGGAAGCGCATTATCCGGGCCTGATGTACGCACTTGATCGAACTAAACAGATCTTGCGGCTTCAACCTGACCGCCCAGGTGTATTAAGAGAGTGCATTCTGGCTTGTCGGAAAGGCGGTACAGTGTCAGTTCCCGGCGTTTATGGCGGGTTTATAGACAAAATGCCAATAGGTCCATACATGAATAAAGGGCTGACCATGAAGACAGGACAGACACACATGATGCGCTACATGAAGCCACTCATGGATCGGATTGAACGCGGCGAGATTGATCCAAGTTTTGTGGTAAGCCATCGAGTGCCCATCGACAAAGCCCCCGAGATGTACAAGATTTTCCGAGACAAGCAGGACCATTGCACCAAAGTGGTTCTCGATCCATGGGCCAATGGGGCTGCTGCATAAGCTGTGGCTAATCTCACTCTTTATAAAAATTCATTTCAAAGGAGGTATTTATGGCAAGTCAAAATCTGAGAGGCAAGAGAGTGGCGATATTAGCAACGGATGGATTTGAGCAGCAGGAGTTGCTGAAGCCCCGTGAAGCTCTACAGCAGGCCGGCGCTGAAACCAAAGTTGTTTCGCCCAAGGACGACCGCATTAAAGGCTGGGACTTCACCGACTGGGGCGATGAGATTTCCGTTGATCTTCCGCTCGAGAAAGCCCGCGCGGAAGATTTCGACGCACTGCTGCTTCCCGGCGGCGTCATCAATCCAGATAAGCTGCGCATGGAGCCCAAAGCCGTTGCGTTCGTCAAAGCATTCTTTGACACGGGCAAACCGGTGGCCGCGATCTGTCATGGTCCGTGGACCATCATTGAAGCCGGACAGGCCCGCGGACGCAGGATTGCCTCCTGGCCGTCACTTAAGACTGACCTTCGCAATGCCGGAGCTGAGTGGGTGGACAAAGAGGCAGTCACGGATGGCAATCTGGTATCGGCAAGAAAGCCGGATGATATCCCTGCATTCAACCAAGCGATGATCCAGCTTTTTAGCCAAGGCGCACAAAAGCGCCCTGCGGCATGATTCCTGGAGTCGATCTTTTGTAATGCTTCCGCGAATGATGCAAGAAAAGAGGTAAATAGTGGCTGGACTTGCAATTCTGAGTTCAGCCATTTTTTGTGATCTTGCCGTAATAATTCATTGCACATAGAGTCTCCATAGCAAGCCTCGCGCGATCATGCGAGATTACGAAAAGTGGAGCTCCCATGGCTGAATCCACGGCCCCTTATCCCAAATATCTCGATTGGCTGCGCTATCTTTCCGCATTTTTGCTTTTTACATATGGATCGAGCAAGCTGCTGGGCAGGCAGTTTACTCTTCCGCCGGAGGTTGCGTTGCGGCCGGTTGGATCGCTCAACGGCTATCAGCTTGCCTGGTTCTATTACAGCTATTCCCATACTTATGGAGTCATCTTGGGACTGACCCAACTGGCCGGCGGCGCGCTGTTGTTGTTCCGCAAGACCGCGCTGCTGGGCGCGGCCATGATGCTGCCTGTCATCACGAACATCGTGATGATCAACGTGTTCTTTCACATCGCCTGGGGTGCAATGGTCACATCAGCATTTATCTTCGCTTCCATGTTGGCCGTCCTATGGCACCAGCGCCATGCGCTCGTGGGCGTATTCTGGGCCCAGCAAGCCAGCGAACCGGCCACCGTCAGGCGGTATTACCGGATCATCGCAGCGTTGGTTGTGCTGTTGGTCATTACCTTGATGGGATTTGCTTCGTGGTTCAGCGCTGGATCCAACGCTGCAAAGTGATCCTAGGTGGATTTACAAAGGGTTAAAGTAACTGATCCAGTATTTCTCGCGATCTTGATCACCGCGACAGAACAGAAGGGGCGCCGCAGCACCCCCTTTGTATCCACAGCTATTTTACGGTGCCTCGATCAGCTCCACTTTGCCGTCTTTTTTGCGATGCAGCACCTTGACCTTGCCCTGAAGGTCGCGGAAAACGAAGACATCGCGATCGCGGAATTCGGCTTCTTTGACGGCTTCTTCCAACGTAAGCGGCTTATAGGAGACCGAATCAGAGCTTCTGGTCACATGGGTTTCCGTAATTTTGACGACGTTAGGAAAGCTATGAACCTTCACTGGCACAGCGGTGGTTAAATCGCCGCCAACGGCAATGGCCACGCTGAGCTGGTCCTGCTCCACTTCAACCTGTTCCATTTTTTTGCGGGCCTGGCGTTTTTTACTTTTCCAGCGCGTCTTATACTTCACGGCCTGGCGCTCAATGCGGTCCAGCGCCCCTCCAATGGCCATGCTCATCTCCATGGCCTCAGAAAGGCCTACAATCGGCGGATGATTGCGCACCGTAACGGTGATCTCAGCGATGTGACGGCGCTTTTCCGTGGAAAGAACCACGTGCGTCTCAAAGTTGCTGCCTAAAATTTTCTGGATTTTTTCGAGCCCGCCTTCGACCTGCTTGCGAGCGATAGGAGTGATTTCAAATTGCCGGCCAGTATATTCGACGTTCATTGACTCCCTCCTGAAGTGTTTGGCACTCAGAGTCGTCTGCCGTAGCCTGGGAGAAATCGGCACGGTACAGGCGGCTGTAACGTCTCTTCCTGGAATCGCCGGCGCGGATGGGGCCGCGGTTCCGGGCGTTAATTCTTGACCCTCCTTTGATGTGTGCTGGGAATTTTCATATCTTCACGATATTTGGCCACGGTCCGCCGGGTGACCTGAATACCTTGAGATTGTAAGATGCGCGTTATCTGGTCATCGGTTAGCGGGTGCGCCGAATCTTCTTCTTCAATCAGCTTTTTGACGCGCCGCTTCAGGATCAGCAGCGATGTTCCTGCGCCTTCAGGGCCTTGCACGCTTTCAGAGAAGAAATAGCGCAGCTCAAAGACACCCTGCGAAGTGTGCACATACTTGCTGGCAACGGCACGGCTCACCGTGGAAGGATGAACGCCAATTTCCTCCGCTACTTCTTTGATCATCATGGGTTTGAGCTGATCGATACCGTGATCAAGAAAATCGTGCTGGCGGCCGATGATGGCATAACAAACCTTCAATATCGTCTGCCTGCGCTGCTCAATATTCTTGATAAGCTGCACGGCGGACTTATAACGCTCTTTCACATACGACTTAACATCGCGCTCCACGCCGCCATTCTGGTTGAGCATACGGCGATAGGTAGGGCTGACGCGAAGCTGTGGCAGGTCTTCATCGTTCATCAGCACCAGATATTCATCGCCATGCTTCACAAAAGCGACGTCAGGCTCAATCAGCTTAGGTTCAGTCTTGTTGTAGCGAAGCCCCGGCTTGGGATCGAGCGTGCGGATAAATTCATGCGCCTGGATTACAGCTTCCATGGGCCGCGTAATGGCCTTGGCAATCTCTTTGTATTGCTTGTTCTGCAGGAAATGAAGTTGCTTATCGACGATTTTGAGGGCATCTTCCACTACCTGATCGTTTTCCGGATCGTCAGAGCCTTCCATATCGCGCGTCTTGACTAGATATTCAAGCTGGGCCACCAGGCATTCACGCAGATCGCGCGCCGCGACGCCGATAGGATCAAAATGCTGTATGAGACCAATGGCTTCACGCAGGTCTTCACGGGTAAATTGCAACACCGGAGCCAGACCATTGCGTTTTTCAGCAGCCACAGCTTCAGGAACCGGCTCATGCGATACCACCAATTCAAGGTGTGAAGGCTGAATCATTTCCTGATCTACAGGCGATTGCCCTGAGCCATTTGTTGAGACTTCTGCTGCTGTTACGGCGTCTTCTGTGAGTGATTCGCCAGTTAGCTGCTCGTGGGCCACACCCATCAACTCATCTTCTGAGGCGGTGAGGTAGCCATCTTCATTCAAATTGCCAATCACCAACTCTGCAGCGGCATAAACTGCAGGGCGCACGGTGACGGAGCCCAACTGCCAGAGCAGATGATCGGTGAGTGTTCCGGGCTTGGAAAGAAAATTTTCGAATGAAGGCCGTTCAATTTCTTCAAGATCGGCAGAGTTGCGGTAGCCCGGGTCGAGGTAATCCTTGAAGAAAGAGCCGAAATCGATTTCGTCAAATGGATCTTTTTTATCGGCTTCGGCTTCAGGAGAAGTCTCTTTGTCCTTGATCTCCTGAGCATCCTGGCGCTCGTGTGCCTCTTCACGGCCGGCAACTTCATCGAGCAGCGGAACAGATGAGTCCAGCTCTTCCAGAACAGGGTTTTCCACCATCTCTGTATTGATCATCTCGCGCAGTTCCAGCTTGTTGAGCGCAAGTACGCTCACCATCTGGACCAAGCCAGGAGTAAGAATCTGCTTTTGCGAGACTCTCAGGTTCAGTTTGTTCTGGAGTAAGACCATCCGTGTATTTTTATGCTTTCACTATGGCATCTTTAGGCCAAAGCCTAAAGAGTACCCAAGTAATTTGAGCTTTGCGGGTGCTTATTACCAACTTGCCAAATAAATTGCGCTGCATAAGCGCCCAGCAATGATTATTTCTTCGGCACAACAAAAATAAACCTAGTACTACATTCATTACACATTTCTTTAAGGGCTCCACAACGCTATGCTGCTTCGCTCTGCCTTGTTCGTGCTAAACGGCACTCACAGGCGCTCACCCGTATTACACGAACGAAAAACTTTCTCCCAAATAGACTCGTTTTACTTCCGGATCGTTACCCAACTGCTCTGGCGTACCGGTGCGGAAAATTCGGCCTTCATTGATTATGTAAGCGCGATCTGTGACAGAAAGCGTTTCCCGCACGTTGTGATCTGTAATCAGGACGCCGATGCCGCTGCCTTTCAGATCGAAGATGATCTTTTGCAGGTCCAGCACGGCAATGGGGTCGATACCGGAAAAAGGTTCGTCGAGCAGGATGAACTTTGGCGCAATACAAAGCGCGCGGGCTATCTCAACGCGGCGCCGCTCGCCGCCGGAGAGCGCGTATCCCATGTTGTTGCGGATATGGCCGAGACCCAGCTCATCAATTAGCTGGTCACGTTTGCGCCGGCGCTCCTGCCACGAGATGGGCTGCACTTCCAGCACGGCCATAATGTTCTCTTCTACCGTGAGCTTGCGAAAAACCGAGGGCTCCTGCGGCAGATAACTGATACCGTAGTTGCGCGCCCGGAGATACATAGGCACATCGGTGATTTCCTGCCCGTCCACCAGCACGCGGCCGCTATCCGGGGGCACCAGACCCACGATCATGTAAAAGCTGGTGGTCTTGCCAGCGCCGTTAGGGCCCAGCAAACCAACAACTTCAGCTTGATTTATATGAAGACTGACGCCGTTTACTACCCTACGCCCGCGGTACGATTTCGCGATGTCGTCCGTGGCCAGAGTTTGCATCTACTTCTTGCTCGCGTCTCGAATCTTTGTTGGAGTCTGGGTTTGGGAGGTTTCTCCACTACCTACGAGAACCCTACCATCGTGGGTAAAAAAAGTCAACGAATCACCTGAGATTTCGCCCCGTTCGGCATCAAAAATGCTAGGGCGATGGCCTTCAGTGCCAGTTAAGACCATTTTATCGTCTGCAGCGGTATAGACGAGCTGGTTGCCGATGGCCTTTCTTCCATCCTGCTGAATGTGTATATCTCCTTGCGCTACAATACGATCAAGATGACTGGCCCCCTGAGATTCCTGCTGCGCACCCTTCGCTAAGAGGATCACATCAACATGGTCGGCGTTGATCGTGGTGTCTTCAGCCTTGACCAGAACATTCCCGCTGAAGACCGCTTTCCGCTCGGAATCAACGTAAGAGAGCCGGTCAGAGGTCACATTAACCGGCGTAAGCTTGCCATTCTTCCCTTTTTGCACAAAAACTGATGCAACTTGCCTGGCTTGGCTACCCTGGGCCTGCAGGGTGCGATGAGTACGGTCAAAGGTGATATTAGGGGCCTCAACGATGTTAGACCCCTGCCAGAGACGGGCTTTGGTGTATTTCGCAACTCCAGTGGCGCGGTTGGCAGTCACGCTTGTTCCGGTTACGTGAACAGGATCGCTTCCGCCGAGCATTGCGCCGTTCGGCTGTGCCTTAAGGCCCGTATATGTGGTCTTGACGTTGTTCTGGGCAACAGCGTTGCCGGTTTTGCGATTGAGCTGAATGGTATCCGCAGTGAGAGAGCCAGAGGCAGAGTCAAAAACGCGAGGCGAACCCGAGAGTGAGATGGTTTCATCGGCTGCGCGATAGGTGGCACGCTCAGCGGTTGCGGTCTGCGTGCCTTCCTGATAGTGGAAGTCGCCTGACTGGTCAGCAGAGACGATCTCGCCTTTATCGTCGAATTTCGCTCGCAGCTCGCGCGCTGTAAGAATGCGATCAGGCTTGCCGGGAGTGGAATCGACAATCTTTGTATCCGGTGTGCCGTAAAGCGATGAAGGGCGATTTTGGTTATTGAACGTAGTTTCAAAACGGCCAGCGCTGATGGTGGTTTTCTCCGGACCTTTCTCCAGAACAATTTCAGCCGGACCAGATGAAGTATTTCCCTTCTCCAGCTTCTTGCCGTCTTGTGTGAGAAAAACCTCAACCGCATTGGCGTGAAGTTCCTGCGATTTTCCAGATGGGCCTTGCTTGAGCTGAACGCCATTTTCCGCGCGGGCCTTGGTCACGCGATTGTCAGGGCCAAAAGTCAGGAAGATCTGCCCGGCCTTGCCTTCTGCCGGCGAATCGCCCTGCCCGGTAAAAGTTACGCCGCCAGAAAGCGAGCCGGAGCGAGCCTGATTAGCATCTGCCATGACCACTTCGCCTTCAGCAGCATGCACGTCGTAGCCTTTGGGGCCAGTTTTTACCGCTTGCAGATTGCCGGAGGCAGTAATGCGATCAATGTTGTTATCGCCGCGCATGAACACCGAAACTTTATCTGCGGAGATGTTGCTTTGCGGTTGCTCTACTCGGGCTGACTGCAAAACAATCTTGCTGGGCTCTTTTGTGATGGTAGCGGTGCGACCGGTGATGGTAGCTTTCTGCTTGCCGGTGGCAACAATCTTTACTGCCGATTTTAGCGTGAGCATTCCGCCGTGCGAATCATAGACGGCCCCGACGGCTGAGCCGTTGGCCTCAGGCACTCGAAATTCTATAGGCGCTGGAGTCTGGGCGATCCCGGTGTTTTCATTGAAGGTCAGTCCGCTGGTCTTTACATGGATCAGGTTTCGCGTTTCCGCAGCAGTCTTCTGGTCAGCACCAGCGCTGGCTGAGCTTGCTTCCAGGTCAATGCGGACATCGCCTTCCGCGGTAACAATTTTCTTTTCGGGATCGTAAGAAAAATCTGAGCCGTAAATCTGGTCAGAGCGGTCCTGGTTGCGCCCGTAGACGACAATGCTGACATCATGCAGTGCGGCTTTACCGCCTTTTTTGTACTCCTGCACGCTAGCGGCGTGGAGAGTGAACAAAGTTTTGCCATTCTCTGATTTGGATAAATTAAAATTTGAGGCCGTCTGTGACACGTCTGGCGGAATATTCTTGGGGGTTTTTGGGACGTCTGGATTCGCCTTCAATATCCCGCGCAAGTAAATGCCAGCCACGATTAAGACAATCAGCACCGCAGCAGCGGCAAAAACTTTGCGCAGACGTTTGGGATCAAGGGGCATCTGGCCTTAATGGTAACTGGCCATGCTTGATGGTAGCAATTAGCACTTAGCCATTAGCAGTTCGCTTGGTTCTCAAAAAGAAATGAATCGGTTGGATATCTGATAAGCAGCGCTAATCGCGACTGCCAAATGAGACGGCAGGGAGGTTTTGCTAAGGGCTAAATGTCGAGGCTCAATACTTCATCACTAAGGTCCCTGCAATCATGTCATGCAGGCCACGCTTGCGATCAGTAAAGCCAACCATGATGAAGCCGATATACATGATCATCATGGAGATGATCTTGGCAAAAAACCTTCCAGTGGAGCGGCCAAAGCCGATTCTGTTTCCAGCTTCATCCGTTACTTTAAGCCGGAGGACTTTCTTGCCAATGGTCCCCTGCCAGGATGAACAGGTGAGCAGCGCTTCATAGAGCCATGCACCAACCAAGACAAAACAGCCGGCGGTTATACCAGCGCCGACAAGTGCAGCGATCATCTCCGGCGATGGCTCGCCATTGCTCTCCGCATCCTGAATAAAAGGGAGCAGGCGGGGCATGATGAAGATGAAGTATAACGGCGTGGCCACGATGCCAAGAATGAGCCGGTCAATAAAGTAAGCCAGAAAACGAATCCAGAAACCGCCATAAGGCGAGGCCGGAACGTAAACAACAGGCTGAACATAAGCAGGCTGAGGAGAATACGCGGGCGCAGCAATTGGGGCTGACTGAACCGGAGCGGGCTGGGTCGGAGCCGGAGTACCGGCTGTCCACATGGAAGCTCCGCACTTTTGGCAAAACTGTGATGTACTCAGGTTTTGAGCGCCGCACTTGGAACAAAATACATTTTCAGCCATAACCACGTTATACCGCGACTTATGGCTGGCTGCAAACGCATAGTGAGCCCGTGCACTCACAATGCCAAATTCTGATATGCCGCTTTCATCGCTGCGTGATGAACGTCTGTCGGCACCCCATCGCGCCAACTCCGGGCGCACTGGGGCCCCCCCACGAAGGCCCGCGTCCCGGCACGCCGGGATGCTAGACGCTGATACCCGGTAATGAATCTATGACTCATTACCGCCTCCTAAAGTCTTCCAGGGTAAGCTCCAGGCCGCCGAAGTCGGGATGAGAGTTCATGCCGATGGTGAAAGCAACATCAAGCGAATCACCGGGCTGAAGGGCTTCGGCTTGCAAACGATCGGCCATGCGCCAGCCTATAGCTTCATAGGTAAAGCTGGGCTTTGAATCCTCAAGCTTTTGGTTTAAGCGCAGCTTGATGTGCTTCTCTTTGAGGACTCTTGGAGGCTGCAGCAAGTTGACGCCTTGACTGGAAAATACCGGCACAGGATTGCCCTGACCAAAGGGCTCCAGCCGTCCTAAGTGATGAAACAGTTCCGGGGTGACGGCAGTGAGAGGGATCTCTGCTTCAATGAATAACTGTGGAACCAAATCTTCAGGTGTGAGTTTTGTCTGCGCGTAAACATTCAGCCGTTGTTTTAAGAGAGGAACGGCATTGCTGGGCAAGGCAAAGCCTACGGCATGCTCATGTCCGCCAAAGCGGGTGAACAGCTCATGGCAAGACTCAAGGGCTTCCAGCAGATGAAATGCGGAGATCGACCTGCCAGAGCCGTGGGCTTCTTCGCCTTCTTTGGCGATCACCAGAGCTGGTCTGCACGTCTTCTCAACGACGCGCGAGGCGACAATGCCAACCACGCCACGGTGCCAGCCATCGCCATCAAAGACCATGCAGTATTTGCCGGTGAGGTCCGGTTCGGCGGCAAGCTGCTCTTCAATTTCGGCTACGATTCGCGCTTCTTCTTCCTGGCGCTCAAGGTTGAGCTGGTTCAGCTTCTCTGCTATTTCCTTACAGCGATCCTGATCTCGACAGGTGAAGAGTTCAATCACGTCGCGCGCGACGTCCATACGTCCGGCGGCGTTGATGCGCGGGCCGAGACGGAAGCCGACATCGCCCGCGGCCAGAGCACGGCCATCGCTCAGGCCGGAGACATCCATGAGAGCTTTGAGACCTCGATTTGCGGGATGACGCAGACCTTCCAAGCCGAGGCGGGCGATGATGCGGTTTTCACCCACCAGCGGAACCGCGTCAGCGATGGTGGCAATGGCGACCATTTTTAAAAATGAAGGGATGAGGCGGGCCTGATCGGCCTGGTCTTTGAATTTGGCAAAAAGCGCTTGCGCGATTTTGAAAGCGACACCTGCACCGCACAGCTCTTTGCAGGGGTAGTCGCAGCCTTGCTGATTAGGGTTGAGCACAGCCAGAGCATTCGGCACGCCTTCATGCGCCTCGGGCAAGTGATGGTCGGTAACGATCAGGTCAAGGCCCACACGGCGCGCGGTTTCTGCGGCATGAAAAGCACGGATGCCTGTATCGACGCTGATCACAACTTTAATTCCGGCGGCAGCGGCGCGCTCGATTACATCGTCTTTGATTCCGTAGCCTTCTTTGATTCGATGCGGCACGTGAAAATCAGCCGCGCCGCCGCAAAGCTCTATGGCAGTTTTGAGAATCACGACGGCGGAGGTGCCATCCACGTCATAGTCGCCGTAAATAAGGATGCCTTCTTTGTTGGCGATTGCGGCGCTGATGCGCTCAATGGCGGCGGTCATGCTACGCATTAAATAAGGAGAGTGCAGGTCAGCGAGGGACGGCGAGAGATATTTTGCGGCGGTCGCAGCGGTTACATCACGCAGGACGAGCAAACGCGCGATGAGCGGAGGGACGTTGGCTTCAACGCGAAGTGTTTCGACCTGAGCGGGATCGGGATTGGCGCATTGCCATCTCATTTCTGTCGCTCCGCTCCAAACCGCTCCGCAGGGTTCCTTCCGCAAAATTCTTCTGCACTCGAGTCGAGCGGCTCGGCACGCAAGCCGGCCTCGCCGCTTCAGAGCCTATTCTTCCTCTTGATCCTCGTCGATCAGAATTCCGTCATAGTCGTCGGCGGCGGTTTCAAGACGCTGATAAATTTCGTACCACGGCGTTGAAATTTCATACAGGAACATGACACCCTGGCAGGGGAAGCCGATCTGGACATAGCCGACTTTGCCGACAAAACTGCGCAGCCAGCCTGCTTCTTCCAGATCTTCTTCGTTCATGTATTCAATTTCCTGGAGCCGGTTTACTAGGAGATCAACGTCTTCCTTATCGAGCGAGACATGATTCATGGTGACAAAGCTCACGCTGGAAGCCTTGGCCAGTTCGACGAAGTCTTTCCATGCGTCGGGGTGGTCTTCATCGGAGAGCCAGGGGACGCTCGCCACTTCCTCACTTACATAGGCACTGAAGCGGCGCAGGCCATGGCCTTCAATGAAGGCGATCATGTCATCTTTTACGGTTGTAAGGTCTTGGTCCATCAGGGTTAGGAAACATCATATCGCGTTCGTCTGCGGTAGCTCAAAGACGTGTTCATTTCCGAACAGCGCATTGCATTTGCGAACACCAAAAAAGGCTTATTTTCAATCTTTGACTTGTAATTTATCTTTTAGTTTCATATAGTTACATCAATCACCAATTCGGCCCAAAAAGTGCGATTCAGATTTTGTGCCTTAAGATCGGCAAAGAATCCTGAAACAAACGATCAATAAGCAGCGTACAGGTTCTTAAGGAGTTGGGCATGCGTGGACTCAAAAAGGCCGGTTTATCCTTCTGTCTAGGATTAGTTTTTCTGGTTCTTACGGGCTTTGGTGCTGCTAAACGTTCTGCTACTCCAATGAACAGCGGCAGCGACGATCCAGTGGCCCGGCATATTGCCCTGCTCAAGTCCGGTAGACCCCAGCAAAAAGCCGCAGCCGCCTACTGGCTGGGACAGCAACACGCCGCGGCAGCCCAGGCTGTCGATCCTCTTCTGGAGTTTCTGGGAGACGCAACGCAGGTTGATTCAGCGCAGTACCGTTCTCGCCGGCTGGACAAGATGACTTTGGGTGAAGAAGTGGCCGCAGCTCTGGTAAACATTGGACATCCTTCCATTGAGCCGCTGATCAAGGTTTTAAAAAACTCTCCGCAGTCTGAAGCGCGCAAAAATGCGGCCTGGGCCCTGGGCGCGTTACACGATACAGGCGCAACGAGCCAGCAGCTTTAAAGACCGGAAGACCTCATCCGCTGCGCGATTTGCGCGTAATTCAGGACAGAGAACACCTATGACTTTGGTTCAAGACGTCCGCTATGCCCTGCGCATGCTGCGCAAAAGCCCTGCCTTTACGACTGTTGCAGTCCTTACCCTGGCGCTGGGAATCGGCGCGAACACCGCGATCTTCAGCCTGGTGAATGCGGTGATGCTCAAGATGCTGCCGGTAAAAGATCCTGGGCAGCTTGTTGTGGTGGGCGATCCCACGGACGTGCACGGCCGCCACCTGGGCGATCCGGCGGTGACCTCGTTTTCTTATCCTCTCTATCGCGACATAAGCCAAAACAATACTGTCTTCAGCAGCATGCTGGCCTCGGGGGAGGTGCATCGACTGCCGGTAGCGAACGCCAATGCGGGTGAGATTGCCGGCAGCTTTACCGGCGTGCTGGTAAGCGGAAATTATTTTTCTGTCCTTGGCGTGAATGCGCTCTATGGACGCGTGATCACTCCTGATGACGACAAAGCCCGCAGCGCCAGCCCAGTTGTGGTATTGGGTTACAGCTTCTGGAAAGACAAGCTGGGATCGAATCCGAACAGCGTTGGCCAGACGCTGCGTATTAACAACTATCCATTTACCGTGATTGGCATAACGCCGCCAGGATTTTATGGTGATACGGTTGGCGATGTTCAGGACTTCTGGATGCCGGTGAGTATGCAAGAGCAGATCATCACAGGCCGCAAGTGGCTGGATAACTATGAGGCCTCATGGCTGCACAGCATTGCCCGCCTGAAGCCGGGAGTAAGCGTGGAGCAGGCCGCGGCTAATGTGAATCTTGTGGTCCAGCAACTGGTGGACGGGCCACTCAAAGGTAAGCTGAGCAAAGACGATCTGGAAAACTTAAAGAAGGCGAAAGTGCCACTGTGCGCCGGTGGCGGCGGCTTCTCTGATTTGCGCGGCGACTTCAAAGAGCCACTGACGCTGTTGATGATGATTGTCGGCCTGGTGCTTTTAATTGCATGTGTGAATGTGGCCAATCTGCTGCTTGCTCGCGCCTCAGCCCGCCAGAGAGAGTTCGCTGTGAGACTCGCCATTGGCGCGGCACCTGGACGCATTGTCCGCCAGCTTCTAACAGAAAGCATTTCCCTGGCTTTTGCAGGCGGCGTGCTTGGATTACTGATCGCGCAATGGGGCACCACTGCACTCTTAAAGTTGAGCAAGAATACTGATCTGGAAGCATCACCTGATCTCCGCGTGCTTCTTTTCACCGTAAGCGTTTGCCTGCTTACCGGAATCTTATTCGGCCTGATTCCAGCTCTTCGTTCGCGCCGCGTCACGGTTGCCGCGACCTTGAAATCAGGATCGCAGAATGGGACCAGGGCCAATGCTGGCTGGAACTGGGGAAAAGTTCTGATCGCCGGTCAGGTTGCGCTGTCATTATTGGTCCTCTTTGCCGCCAGCTTGCTGGTGCGCAGCCTGCAGAACATTCGCAATATCGATCTGGGCTATAACCGCGAACATTTGTTGCTGGTTTCTACCGATCCGATCGCTGCAGGCTATAACAAATCCAGAACCACAAGCTTTGTGAATGATTTGGAAGCGCAGCTTAAGAGTGTGCCGGGAGTGCGCGCGGTAACAGCCTCAAAGAACGGACTATTCAGCGGCAGTGAGTCTGGCAACACCATTAAGGTTGAAGGCTACACCAGCCAGAATGAGCAAGATCTTGAGGCTGCTTTTGACCAGGTTGGACCAAACTATTTCAGCTCCGTTGGCATTCCTATGCTCCTGGGGCGTGATATTGGCCTGCAGGATACGGAGACCTCGCCACGCGTTGCTGTGATTAATGAGAGTATGGCGCGTTTCTATTTTGGACAGGCGAACCCCATCGGCAGAAAGTTTACGGTCGAGGATATGAGTTCCCCCGGGCCGGTGGAGATTGTGGGCGTCTCACGCGATGCTCGCGATCACCAACTGAAAGGCAAGGTGCAGCGCCGGTTTTATATTCCTATTTCACAATCGCTTGCGACAGCAGCCGGGGTTAATTTTGAGATCAGAACCGTTGGCAATCCTGATGCTGTAACGGAGACGATTCGCAAGCAGATCAAGAGCTATGACGCGAATGTGCCGATCTATAGCGTTCGAACGCTGAATGAGCTCACCGAACGCTCCATCTCCGATGAAATCCTAATTGCCCGGCTCTCCAGCTTTTTTGCAGGATTGGCACTGTTACTGGCGGGAATTGGATTGTATGGAATCTTGTCTTACTCCGTGGCTGGACGCACACGCGAGATTGGCTTGCGCATGGCGTTGGGAGCACAGCGTGGCAGCGTGCTGAACATGATTTTGAGTGAAGCAGGAAAATTGGTACTGATTGGAATTGTGATTGGCATACCGGCTGCATGGTTGAGCAGCCAGTTCTTTGCCTCCATGCTGTTTGGTCTCAGCCGTACTGATCCGGCATCGATGGGAATTGTGATTGCAATCCTTGCAGCAATTGCTTTGCTGGCCAGCTATATTCCTGCACGGCGGGCAACAAAAGTGGATCCAATGGTAGCTTTGCGCGAGGACTAGCAGATGGGAACGCTCTTTCAGGATGTTCGCTACGGCTTCCGCATGTTGCGGAAGAATCCTGGTTTTGCTCTGGTTGCTGTGCTTACGTTGACGCTGGGGATCGGCGCAAATTCCGCCATCTTTACCATTGTGAATGCGGAGCTGCTGCAACCGCTTCCCTACCCCGAGCCGGATCGCCTGGTTTACCTCAATGAAGGAAACGCGCTCTCCAGCATCGGCTATCCAAACTACGTTGACTGGGCCGCACAAAACCACGTTTTTGAAAATATAGGTTCCACCAGGGATGCTTCCTTTGTCCTGACTGGCCACGGAGACGCGACGCTTGTTCCCGGCACTTACATTGCAAATGGATTTTTGCCGGCGTTGGGAGTGAAGCCGCAGATGGGGCGCGGCATTCTGCCTTCTGATGACAAGCCGGGCGCAACGCCGGTGGCTTTGATCAGCTACAAATTTTGGCAGCAACAGCTTGGCGGCGATGCAAACGTTTTAAACAGCAATCTTCAACTGGACGATCACAACTATGCCATTGTGGGAGTAATGCCGGCGGATTTTAAGTTTCTGTTTGATGGACAGCCGGAAGTTTTTGTTCCCATTGGGTTGACCGCCAATGCCATTGAAAACCAGGACCGCGCCAAACATAACGGCGTCTATGCCATTGCGCGGCTGAAGCCGGGAATTACCATGCAGCAAGCGCAGTCTGACATGGACCTGATCTCTGCGCGGCTGGCCAAAGCCTACCCCAACATTGATTACAAAAAACAAGCAACCGTACACTCGCTTTATGAAGTTACGGTGGGCGGCATGCGCTCATGGCTCATGGTCCTGCTTGCCGCCGTGGGACTGGTGCTGCTGATTGCCTGCGCCAATGTTGCCAATCTTCTGCTGGCGCGTGCGGCTTCACGGCAAAGCGAGATGGCTGTGCGAGTGTCATTGGGCGCATCGCGCTCGCGTCTCTTCCGCCAGGTGCTCACGGAGAGCGCTCTGCTAAGTATTTGCGGCGGAGTGCTGGGGTTGCTGCTGGCTTCTGCCGGAGTGCGCGCGCTACTGGCTGCTGCTCCTGATGCTTTTATTCGCGTTCAGGAAATCCATCTTGATGTACGAGTCGCAGAATTTACGTTGGGCCTTTCAGTTCTGACTGGGATTGTTTTTGGTCTTGTGCCGGCGTGGCATATCTCTCGTTTTCGCGGCCCACTGCAACAGGCAGTGCATCGAGCCACAAGTTCAGGCCGCCAGAGAACAAAGAATATCCTTGTAGTGAGTGAGCTGGCGCTTTCTCTGGTGCTGCTGGTAGGCGCAGGATTGCTGATACAGAGCTTTGTCAGGCTCGTACGGCTTGATACCGGGTTCCAAAATCATGGGATCGTGACTGCCGGGATCCAGCTTCCGATCAACAAATACCATACCCAGCCAGAGCTGGATTTGTTTTTTGATAACGTGGTGGAAAAGCTGCGAAATGCGCCTGGGGTTGAGTCTGCGGCCGTTACCATGCCGCTGGAATTTTCTGGCGTGAACTGGGGTTATGGATTCCTTGTGGAAGGCGAGCCGTTTCCCGGACCACACGAAGAAAAATATACGCGCTTGCACTACATTAGTCCCGAATACCTTGACACCATGAAGATCCCTCTGGTTGAGGGAAGAAACTTTACCCACTCTGATAATGACAGCAGCACGCCGGTGGCATTGGTGAGCAAGCAGTTCGCCGATGTCTGGCTTCATGGCAAGAACCCGATCGGCACGCGGGTGCGTCTTGGAAAAGCCAGAGACCTGGCCAGCGACCAGAATCCGTGGTTCACCATTGTTGGAGTTGTGGCAGATGTAAGAAATTCCGGAGGAGAGTGGATTCAGGGCGAGCTGCTGGTACCGTTTGACCAGCACCAGCGCTATCACGTACCAATCACGCGCAGATATCTGGTCATCCGCAGCAAGGGCGATGCGGGACCGGCGGTACAGCAACTGCGAAGTATCGTCGCGGGCATGGACTCAAGCCAGCCGATAAGCGAAGTGGCCACCATGGACCAGCTCATTTCTAATTCTTTGACTTCTTATCGCACACTGATGTTCCTGATAACCACCTTTGCGGCATTCGCGCTGATATTGGCCGCTATTGGCATTTACGGCGTGCTCTCTTTCTGGGTAAACCAACGCACGCGCGAAATGGGCATTCGCCTGGCGCTGGGAGCGAGCCAGAAAAATATTCTGAACGTGGTGCTCTGGGAAGGCGCCAAGCTTACCTTGGTTGGGCTGTGCATTGGCGCAGCACTGGCATTTGGATTGACAAATTTGCTACCCAAGTTTTTATACGGCGTGAGCCAGCATGATCCGGCGACATTTTTTGGGATTGCAGCTCTGCTGGGCGCAGTGGCAGTGATGGCCTGTTATATTCCGGCGCGCCGGGCAGCTACCGTGGATCCGATGGTGGCGCTGCGGCATGAATGAGAGGAAATTGGTAATCTGGTAATTGAATGGATTCGAGGTTTAGCGGCTCGATTTTGATTGGGCTGCCAGAGATTCAAAAAGGAACACATGATTCAACTTCGCAATGTAGAAAAAACCATCAAAAGCCCGGCGGGGACGATGTGGCTGCTCCGTCGCATCAATATCAATGTGCGGGAAGGCGAGTTTGTGACCATTATGGGGCCTTCCGGCGCAGGCAAGACTACGCTGTTGAGCATTGTGGGAATGCTTGACGATGGCTGGGCCGGAGAATACGTCTTCGCCGAGCAGGCCGTGCACAAACTTGACCGCAAAAAACGCGCGGAGCTTAACCGTCGCTACGTGGGATTTGTGTTCCAGAGCTATCACCTGCTGGACAACCTGACGGTGCAGGAGAACATTGATGTTCCGCTGTCCTATCGCGATATTCCGCGGGCGCAGAGGGCATCAATGGTGGCGGACATTCTGGATCGCTTCCAGATTGTGGGCAAGAAGGATCTTTATCCCAACCAGCTTTCTGGCGGACAGCAGCAGTTGGTGGGCGTGGCACGCGCTGTGGCTGGCAATCCGAAATTGATTTTGGCGGACGAGCCTACAGGCAATCTTCACTCTGGGCAGGCCAAGGAGATCATGGAATTGTTCAAGCGGCTGAATGATCAGGGGACAACGATTATTCAGGTGACTCACTCAGAGGCGAACGCGGCATTTGGAAACAGAATTATTCAACTGAAAGACGGCTGGATTGTGGAAGACACATCGACTGTGCCGGGCAGCGCAACGGCGTGAGAATCTTTTGGATGTGAGGCGTAGATGGGGTTTTGGACGAAAGTTTTTGAGTGAGTGATTTTTAGAGAGTGATGCGCGGGTAGCTTTTCTATGTGAAAAGTTTTGAGTGAGCGATTTTTGGGAGAGTATAGCGCGCGGCCATCTTTCGCACAAAAGATTTTGAGTGAGAGATTTTTTGGAGAATAAATAACTTTGTCGACCAAAGCACAGGAACTGCTGAGCAACACGGCTACAAAGCCGGAGCCAATGCGCGTTCTTGTGGCCGATGATCAGGCTGATGTTCGGGAAGCTCTGCGCCTGTTGCTGAAAGCTGAGGGATTTATCACGGAAACCGTCAGCAGTCCTGGCGCTGCGCTAGAAGCTGTGCAGACCAACGAGTTCGACGTGATGCTGATGGACTTGAACTACCAGCGCGACACTACTTCCGGGCAGGAAGGAATTGATCTGCTTTCGCGGCTGCAATCGGCGGACAGCAAATTGCCGATCATTGTGATGACGGCGTGGGGCAGCGTGGAGCTGGCAGTCGAAGCCATGCGCCGCGGCGCGCGCGACTTCATCCAGAAGCCGTGGGACAATCATCGCCTGCTCAGCATCATTCGCAATCAGGTTGATCTCTACCGAATCATGCGTCGCGCTGAACGGCTGGAAGCAGAAAACAGCCTGCTTCGTGCACAGAACCGGCCTGTGTTTATTGCTGAGTCCAAGGCCATGGAGCCGCTGCTGACTTTAATGTCGCGGATCGGCCCGAGCGACGCCAACGTTTTGATCACCGGCGAACACGGCACAGGGAAAGAAGTGGTTGCGCTCACGCTGCATGCGCTTTCTTCGCGAAGCGGGCGGCCGATGATCACCGTCAACACCGGTGGCTTGCCGGAAGGCACGTTTGAGAGCGAATTGTTTGGTCACGTGAAAGGCGCATTTACCGATGCGCGAAGCGATCGCGTTGGCCGCTTTGAATTGGCCGACCATGGCACGCTCTTTCTCGATGAGATCGCCAATGTGCCTCTCAAGCAGCAGGCAAAACTGCTGCGCGTGTTGGAAACCGGCGAGATGGAACGTGTTGGCTCATCTAAAACGCACCGTGTCGATGTGAGAGTTCTCTCCGCCACCAACGCCGACCTCAAGCTGGAAAGCTCAGAAGGCCGCTTTCGCTCTGATCTGCTGTTCCGGCTCAACACGGTTGAGCTGCACATTCCGCCGCTGCGCGAACGCAAAGAGGATATCCCTTTGCTCGCTACACATTTTCTCAAGGTCTATGCACAGCGATATCGCAAGCCGGTCAAGAGCTTTGACGCTGCGGCGCTGGAAAAGCTGCTTGGCCATCTGTGGCCAGGAAACGTCAGGGAGCTTGACCACTCTATTGAACGCGCTGTGTTGATGTCTACAGGCGATGAGATCCACGCCCCGGACCTTGGCCTTGAGAGTGAAAGCTCAGATCCGAGCAAGATAGAAGATATGAGCCTTGAGGAAGTGGAATCTTTGCTGATCCGTAAAGCTCTGGCTCGCCACTCAGGTAATATCAGCCATGCGGCAGATGCGCTCGGTTTGAGCCGAAGCGCGCTTTATCGCCGCATGCAAAAGTATGGCTTCTGATCCGCACTTTCAACCCGTTCGAAAATGGCCGCAACAACGGATCAAGCTAAACTTTGATACGCGCATCCTGCTCATGACGCTGCTCATCAGCCTGCCCGGCGCCGTTGTGGCAGAAATTTTTCTCTGGATCGGCAACAACTCTCCGGAACTCAAGTGGACGGTCACTCTCTTCATCGCTTTGGCCTGGATGATCGGCAGCTCAATGCTTCACGGCCAGGTGGTGCGCCCCATGCAAACGCTTTCCAACATGGTGGCGGCGATCCGCGAAGAAGATTTTTCTTTCCGCCTGCGCGGCGGCAGCCGTGAAGATTCCCTCGCTGACCTGATCTATGAAATCAACTCGCTGGCCGTGCGGCTGCAGCAGCAGAAGGTAAGCGCGCTTGAAGCTACGGCACTGCTCAAGAAAGTGCTGATGGAAATTGATGTCGCCGTCTTCACCTTTGACCAGCAACAGCGTCTTCGCATCGTCAACCGCGCCGGCGAAGAGCTTATGGGACGCATCGCTCCGCGTATGTTGGGCCTCACCGCAGAAGAGTTGGGCCTGGCGGAATTTTTGCTCTCGCCCGGCCCGCAAACCGTGCAAATGACCTTTCCTGGCAAGCATGGACGATGGGCCATCTCACATACTGCATTTCGTGAAAACGGCGTGCCGCACGAGCTGCTCATTGTCTCTGACCTGAGCCGCGCCCTGCGTGAAGAAGAGCGCCAGGCGTGGCAGCGCCTCATCCGCGTGCTTGGACATGAGCTGAACAACTCGCTGGCGCCCATCAAGTCCATTGCCGGAACTCTCAGCTCTCTTACCGTACGCGCCGCGCTGCCGCAAGAAGTCTCTGACGACATGCAAGGGGGCCTGCGCGTCATCGCAAATCGCGTGGAATCGCTCAACCGCTTCATGCAGGCTTATACACGCCTTGCGCGCATGCCTGCGCCCACGCGCACCCGCATTGAAATCGGACCACTGGTGCAACGTGTCGCCTCGCTTGAGCGCCGCCTGCCGGTGAAAACGCTTGAAGGCCCTTCCATCTCCATTGACGCCGATCCCGACCAGATTGAGCAAGTGCTCATCAACCTGATCCGCAACGCCGTCGATGCCTCGCTTGATCCCTCGCTCAAGCATCCCGGCTCGGTTGAGGTCGGCTGGCGAACCAATGCGCGCAGCGTTGAAATCTTCATCCTCGACCAGGGCCCCGGCCTGCTCAACAGTGACAATCTCTTCGTTCCCTTCTTCACCACCAAGCACGGCGGCAGCGGTATCGGGCTGATCCTAAGCCGCCAAATCGCTGAAGCTCACGGCGGCGTTCTGCAACTCTCCAACCGCCGCGACCGCACAGGCTGCGAAGCCGTAATCGCCCTGCCGATCACATACGACGCCGCGTATTTTGGGTGAGCAATTCTGTGAGTGATGCGACAGAAAGATTTTTCACCGCGGAGGCGCAGAGACGCAGAGAGCAAAGTCTCTCCCGAAACATCTTTTTAAGTCCCGCAGGGACGCCACAAACTGTAGCCGGGGACGGCAGTCCCCGGTAAGCAAAAATAGAACATAAGTCCCTTTTAGGGACGGCACATCATACCTCCGGCTCAAATCCATGCACCTTCAGAATCCATTCCATCTCTGCCGCAAAATCGCGCTTTTGGTGGTGTTCTTTTTGGTTTGCGATGTACGCCATCACTCTTGAGATCTGTGATCGGCTCACGGTGCAGGAGAAATATCCGTCCTGCCATTCAAACCGGCTTGCACGGCTTTCATTCATCCATCGCGATGAATTCGCCTTTACTACCTGCACCGCCTTGGCAATGCTCATCGGCCCTGGCAGCGACACAGCGCATAAATATGGTCATTTGTGCCGCCAATCGCAAGCGCCTTCATGCCGTGGTTCTTCACGATTCCTGCCATGTACGCCCACAACTTTGGCTGCAAAGTTTCGGCAATCGCGCACTCGCGGTTCTTGGTACTAAAAACCACGTGAAAATGATTCAACGTAGGAACTCGGCATTGTGCCCTCCCTCCGGGACTCATCTCTTAAACCAGCTCACCGGGGACTACCATCCCCGGCTACAGATTGTAACGTCCCTTCGGGACTGACAATCACTGCTCGATGACTCGATGTCCCAATGTCCCGATCACCTTCCTCAATTCAATCACTTCCACCGGCGCTTCCGGCCAATTATCTTCCCAGCACACAATTAAATCGCACCCATTCGGATCGTGCCCATGTCTCAGAAAATTCTTGCTCTCCTGTTCCAGCTCAATCCTCACCCGCTGCAACTTATCTTTTCCTACCATTCGCAACGCTTCAATGTCAGGGAATCCCGCTTGCACACGCAATACTTTAAATCCCAATTTCTCTGCTATGGCTCCAAACAGAAATAGCACTCCAAACTCATTGGTCGGCGCAAATACCAGCGGCCCGCAGTGGATCGGCGTACCGTACGTGGGCTGTCCCGGGATTGGTTGCGCAAACGGTCCCGAGAACGTCTCCGGCCCGGCCGGATGTGGTTCACGCGTACCTTGCACCATCTCCAGCACGTCTTTCCACTCCTCAGCCAGCCCTTGTTCCTCGGCAAACTTTTTAAGGCCTGCCGGAACATAGTTCCAACTTACAAATCGTGTCTTCAGCGGCCTTACGCTGTATTGGCTCAGCTCTCTGTACTCTTTCATCGTCGGCAGCTTCTTGAGTGACCTCACCACCCGCGCCCAGTCATGAAAAAGCCTCTCCATATCCACTTTCCTGTGGCCCTCTGACCGCACCAGCCTGCACGCTCGCAGCAGTTGGTTGTACGAGCCAAAATTCCTCCGCACATCCCGGCGTCTCACTCCACCACAGTTCATCAGTTCTTCGCGCGTGGGCACCCGTCCTAACTGCTCTGCCACTTTCAACATCGCTGCAATCACTTCTTCTTTAGTCATTACTTCTTGTTTAGTCACCGCTTCTCTCCTTTGGCTTGCTTTTCCGAGCCTCCCTGGACGCGGAAAAGGCCTGAAAATAAAAAAGCCACCCATAGGGTGGCTCTGTCTGTTTGGTTTTTGGATTTTAGGTTTTGACTTTGTTTTTGCTTTGCTAAGGGCTAGCTAAGAGCTTTCGATTGGTCTTGCTAAAAACCAACTACTAAATACTAAGAACTTGTTTGTCCTATATACACACTTCAAGTGCGCAAGATGGCAGTCAGTGACAACAAGCCGGGTACACAGGCTTACCGCTGGTCTCTAAGGCACAGGCCAACCGGCTGAACTCGGGATTTCCCAACCAACCCCATTTTTGGTTTGTTGGGTTGAGTCGCCCTGGCGGATGCTCTTCAAGTTGCAGGCCTTTCGCCTCCTTCCAACCTTAACAAAGGTTATGAGTTGGACTGCCCGATGCCGCTCTCGGTCTCTCTTTATTCGTCTCGAAATATAAACGAAAATAGAATAATTGCAAGCAAAAAATTAGTACATCGCCCACTCTCGCGCCCAATTTCCAGTTTCCAATTACTGCTTCCAACTGGACATACGCTCAGCGGGGCCAAGTCCGGTATTCAAGATGAAAGAGCAGCCTTAGCCCCCTTACGCGGCATGCCTAATAAGAGACGTGACCGACGTTTTTAAGCAGGCTCTGGGCGCTCCTGACGGACTGCCAGCCGTGACTGAGATCATCGGAAACTCCGCGAAATTCGATAAGAGCACTATCGCTGACGAGTTGATCCGCTACTTCTCTGCTGCAGGCCGTGTGCTCCGGTACGAACGCCGTACGCATGACGAAGAAACCTCTAAATACGCGCCGCGGATCGTGGGCAGCTTGGAGAGTGATTTTATCCGGTTAGCCAATTCGCGCTTCCTTGACTTCATAGTTGAATACTGCTGCGACAAAAAATCTAAAGCAGCTGACTTGCTTGTTGCCTATGCAGCCATCGAACTGTATGATCGCAGACTCAAATTAGAACATCAGACATATGAGAAAGCTCTGAACATCTACAAGAGCGACATATTCACCTTTGTTGTCCCCGGCGCAAAGCAGGCACAGCTTGGGTTCCTCAATCCTGTGCTGCAGAACAGAATGAAAGATTACAAACCCACTAATTGATAACGGAAACAGCCGGGCTGGCCTCCCAATGCACGCACGATTTTTATGTGCCCGGACAGGAAAGCCGTGCCGGCGTTCAGGAAGATTCCTTCCTCGCGTCAGCGGCTCGCGCGCAGCTGGCGGAAGCCCATATAGCAGCCGCCTTTTGGCTGCCGGGCTGAAGGTTCAGCGGAGCGCGCGCAAAAAATTTTGTTCGCGCGCTAGGAATGGGGAAAGGTGGGAACTCTCCTCTATCTTTAATCAGTGTGATCCGTGGTGAGATTTTGGTTTTCCGAATGTCGCGCTTATTCATCGCGCGATATCGAGTCCCTGGGACTACAATGCCTCCCATGATTCACCTTCGAATTGTTAAACATTCTCTAATTTTTTTGTTGAGCATGATCTTCACCGGCAGTTGCCTGGCCGAGCAATCGCCGGACTTTGCTGGGAACTGGGCACTCAGGCTTGGAAAACGCATTCTTCTTGTAATGACTCTCACGCCAGCTACGGGAAGTGCCGGTCAGTTTACGGTCTCGTTTGTTTCTCCGCATTTTTACTATGTCAATAGCGGTACAAGTTTCACAGATATCAAGGGCTCGGCGATTCACTATTCCATTGTTCGCAGCGCGACGAAAGCGAATTGTCTCTTTTTTACAACTCAAAATCCTGCGGACAAGCAGGATGGAGAAAATTACCAGTTTTGCATCACGGGAGAAGGACACGGAACATTAAAGATTGACATGCCCGGGTTCGAGCCGTGGCCTCTTACCAAAGAAAAAGGCCCTCTGAGTGTCGCAACCGATTGGGACAGCACGCGGACTTATTATCTGGATGACAGTGATGTTTCGAGTACGGAGATGCAACAAATCTATGAGGCAGACCAGAAAGACCGGCCACTTGGCAAAAAGCTCGAAGAGGGAGTACTTAAATCAGATGCCGCTCGCCGTCAGGCAACAGCCAAACTCCTTGCCGATGGCAAACTCCACACAGGAAAAGACTTTGAAAGAGCTGCCTTTGTATTTCAGCATGGAGATACACCTGACGACTTTCTCATGGCCCATACGTTCGCAATGGCCGCTGTAGCGCGCGGACAAAACAGCGCTATATGGATTGCGTCTGCTTCGCTGGACCGTTACCTGCAATCGATTCACCAGCCACAGATCTACGGCACACAGTTCAATCCAAACCCAAATGGGTTAACCACTCAGGAGCCGTATAACCGCACTCTTGTCCCTGATTTCCTCCGCCAGTTTCTAGGCGTGCCATCCCAGGCCGCGCAGGAAGACGCGAAGAAACTTTTTGAGGTGCAGCCTGCTAAGCCCTAGGCAGAAACAGATCCCGGTTTTTGGCTCGGTAGATGAGGTCAGCGCACAGCGGAGCGACTAAGATTTCTTGTTGGGAAGACTTCCTTCAGGGCTTTGGCCCTGCAAAGTGGCCGCAATGGTATCGAGCAAGAAATTTGGGTCGCCTTTGTGTACGAAGGCTGCGGCGTGGCCGCGCATATCGTCGGGCATCCACTGAAGCTCGGAGAGGACCACAATTGGAATCGAGCCTAAACTGTTTCTCAGGTCGCGGACGATATCCAAGGGAGTGAGTGAGCTGTTTAACCTGTAATCGAGGAGCGCCAAATCAATAGCCGCATTTGTTGGCAGATCAACCGAAGTGCTGCCCACCAAGGCTGTCTGGCATCTGTATCCCTGGCGTTCAAGAATCCAGGCATACAGGGTGGCATGCAGGCTGTCGTCATCGATAATGAGGATGTTGGGAGCTTCGGCCGGGAGCATTGGATGTTAACTAAGTATATACTTTAGGCAGTGCTGGGGGAAATCGGCAGTGACTCAGTTTTGGCTTAAGAATGTCTCTGCTGAACGCGATTCCAGAAGAGAACGGCGGCAATAATCAGGACTAAGTACCCCATCGTGTTTCCGGCACGCAGAGCCTGGGGCGCGAGGTATAGGGCGAGCCCTGCCAGGAAGCAAAAGATGACAGCGAGTTGAGTAGACAGGTTTTTCATGTTCACAGATCATGATAATACTGCAACCGGTCAGTTTTCTTCCATCGAGCACGGGTTGCGATCTTGATAATCTCGTGCCCCGATGGATTCACAACTCAAGTTTTTCTCTCTGCATCTGATGGCAAAATACGGGGCTCGTTTTCTGACCTGAGAGTTTGAATGGGACCACTTCATAAAAAACCTACAGTTCCCCAGAAAGGCGGTAAAGCTGGCACTGCGGCGCCCTCGCCACTGCAGTATGAGCACATTTTTCATCTCCTGGTGAATAGCGTTACCGATTACGCGATTTTTCTTCTCTCCACTGAAGGCGTGGTAGTTTCCTGGAACCCCGGCGCTGAACAAATCAAAGGCTATAAAGCCGAGGAGATTATCGGCAAGCCCTTCACGGTTTTTTATCCTGAAGCTGATTTGCAGGCCGGGAAGCCTGCCATGGAGCTTCGTGTTGCCGGCGAGGTTGGATGCTTTGAGGATGAGGGCTGGCGCATTCGCAAAGATGGCAGCCGTTTTTGGGCCAGCGTTATCATCACGGCCTTGCGCGACGAAACCGGAACTCTCATTGGCTTTGGCAAAATCACGCGCGATCTCACAGACCGGCGTGAGGCAGAACTCCGGCATCGCCTGCTGATTGAAGGCGTCACTGACTATGCCATCTACTCGCTGGATGTAAACGGCAATATAACCAGTTGGAACGCAGGAGCGCAGCGAATTAAGGGATACACAGCCGAGGAAATCATCGGCAAAAACTTTTCAAATTTTTATACCAGGGAAGATGCTGAGGGCGGGCTTCCGGCAAAAGTACTGGCTGAAGCGGCCCGGCATGGCCACTTTGATGGCGAAGGCTGGCGCGTCCGGAAAGACGGCACCAGGTTCTGGTCAAACGTTGTTGTCACCCCCATGCGGGATGAAAGCGGAAAGCTGATCGGTTTTACGAAGATTACCCGCGACATGACAGACAGGATGCAACTGCTGGAAAGAATTCAGCAGCATGCGCATGAGCTGGAGCTTCGCATTGCTGATACCGAGCGCGTGAATGCGGAGCTTGAGGCCTTCGGCTACTCCGTATCGCATGATCTGCGCGCCCCGTTACGCGCCATTGAAGGCTTCTCTGACATCATTCTTACCGATTTTGGCGAGCAACTGCCCGGACAGGTTCCTGAGCTTCTGCAAAATGTCATGCAAGCTGTTAAACGCATGAACCATCTCGTCCAGGACCTTCTAAGCTACAGCCGCCTGGCCCGAATTGATATTGACGCTGCCGTTGTGAACGTCCTGGGGGCTGCGTGGGAAGCGCGTGACCAAATTCCCGAAAAATTGCGCGATCAAGTCACCATCTCAATCCATCCCGCTTTAACGGTTGCTGCACATCACGCCACATTCGTTCAGGTGCTAGTAAATCTCATCGATAACGGACTAAAATTTTATTCTCAGGACCAGGCGCCGCACGTTGACGTGTCTGCCCACAGGCATCAGCAGAACGTTATCATAAGTGTTTGCGATGAAGGCATTGGAATAGCCCAGCAGCATCAGCAACGGATATTTCAGGTTTTTGAACGATTGCATGCAGCCGATACATACCCGGGAACCGGTATTGGACTGGCAATCGTCAAACGCGGAATTAATCGCATGGGAGGTACAGTACAGGTGGAATCCACACCAGGAAAGGGGAGCAGGTTCAACATTTCACTGCCGGCAAAATGACAATTGATCAAGCATTACAAAACAAACCTGTTGTTCTTCTGGTTGAAGACGATATTTTTGATGTTCAATTGATACAGTCTGCGCTGGGCCGCACCCCAGGAGAAATCACCCTCATCCGTGTGGCAGATGGCGATCAGGCGGTGGATTATCTGAATGGGACAGCGCCCTTCGATGATCGCGAAAAATACCCCGTTCCCATTACCATGATCCTCGATATAAAACTCCCGAAGCGTTCAGGGCTGGAAGTCCTGGCCTGGCTGCGCAATCAAAATGGACCCATCAAACGCCTGCCAACGTTGATGCTCACTTCATCCAAACATCAGATGGACGTAAATAAGGCATTTGAGCAGGGAGCAAATGCGTATTTCGCGAAGCCGGAAAGCATAAGAGAGTTAAGTTCTTTGCTGGGTGAATTAAAAAATTTTTGGCTCAAGCGTATCGAATTTCCAGAGGTCGCAGGTTTATCCTAATACGATATAAAATTTTATTTGGAAAGTAGTTCCTAATCGCAAACATGAGCAAAGTCGAACTCCAACCGGTCTTGTTGATTGAAGATGAAAAATCTGATGTCATTCTGATTCGTGGAGCATTTGAAAGAGCCGGGGTCCAGAATCCTGTTCTTTCTGTATCCCACGGTGATGAGGCGCTCGCGTGGCTGGAAGGAGTCGGCGAGTATAAGGACAGAACAAAATATCCGCTGCCGGCATTCATTCTTTTGGACCTGAAATTGCCGGGCATGAATGGACTGCAACTTCTGAAATGGATACGAGGCAGAAGAGATTTGCGCCTTATTCCTGTCGTCGTTCTCACCAGCTCTGCCGATCCAA
>Ga0070741_10001477_pt1 | contig 71348 bp, 71 predicted proteins | sample Coa_R1_4_FD_66440 | JGI IMG/M metagenome (GOLD analysis project Ga0070741, IMG submission 66440) | Surface soil microbial communities from Centralia Pennsylvania, which are recovering from an underground coalmine fire - Coalmine... | ecosystem: Environmental > Terrestrial > Soil > Unclassified ... | reverse complement strand
GCGGACGTCGGGGCGGTCGAGGGTCAGCGTCCTGGTGCCCGCGTGGTCGTCGATCCGAAGGCTCATGGCCCGGAACCGTAGATGCCGGTCGCGTCGACGACGGCTCCCGGCCGCCCGGGACGGAGCGACCCTATGCTCGCAGGCCATGAAGGAGACCGCATGAACGAGACCGTCGTCCTTCCCGATTCGCTGCGGGGTCACCTCTCAATTCCCGACGGCGACGGCCCCTGGCCCGGCGTGGTCGTCCTCCACGAGGCGTTCGGGCTCAACGACGACATCCGGGCCATCACCGGCCGTTTCGCCGCCTCGGGGTACGTCGCCCTCGCCCCCGACCTGTTCTCCTGGGGCCCGACGGCCCGCTGCCTCGTCTCGACCTTCCGGGATCTCCTGCGCCGAAAGGGCGAGGCGCACCGGCGGGTGGACGCCGCCGGCCGGTGGCTGGCTGCCCACGAGGCCTGCACCGGCCGGGTGGGCGTGGTGGGGTTCTGCATGGGCGGCGGGTTCGCCCTGCTCGCCGCCTCCCGGCGGGCCTTCGCCGTCTCGGCGGTCAACTACGGGCTCGTGCCGAAGCAGGCCGAGGCGGTCCTGGCCGGCGCCTGCCCCGTCGTGGGCAGCTACGGCGGGAAGGACCGGGCCCTGCGGGGCCACGCCGCCCGTCTCGAGGTGGCGCTGGCCGCCAACGGCGTCGACCACGACGTCAAGGAATACCCGGCCGTGAGCCACAGCTTCATGAACCACCACGGCGGCTGGACGACGGTGTTCGACCGGGTCGGCGGCCTCCGCTACGGAGCCGCCGAGGCCGAGGACGCCTGGGACCGCATCCTCGAATTCTTCGGCCGCCATCTCGCCTGACCGGCCATGGGCCGCTGATCGACCGCTTTCGTTCGATTGGTCAATCGATTCGGGGCGCCCTCCGGTTGACCCGGCGCGCACCGGCCCGCTAGTCTCAATTGACTAATCGATTGGACCGACGGTCGGCGAGAGAGGTGGTGGACGGTCGTGGCGTTGTCGACGATCGCTGAGGAGCAGCTCAAAGCCGGTGGGCTCGAACTCGACTACGACGACTTTGAGCGCACCCCGGCCGAGTACCAGGATCTGGTCGTCCAGTTGCTCCTCGTGCAGGCCGACGGCGAGATCGGCGTCCGTGACCTCGGCTACTTCGAGCTCATCGGGAAGTTCCCGAACCCCGCCGACCAGTGGATGGCGGCCCGGGTGGCGACGGAGGAGATCGGACACTTCCGCTACGCCAACAACGTCCTGAACGGCATCGGCTACGACGCCTCGGAGCGGGTGTTCGTGCCCCGGGAGCAGCGCTACCTGCCGTTGTTCCGCCACGAGATGAGCGACTTCGCCGAGGTCATCGCCTTCAAGGGCATCGTGGAGACGATGGGCCGCCTGCTCCTCGAGAGCATGTTCGACTGCAACTTCCTCCCCTGGCGGGACACCGTCCGGCGGATCTGGCAGGAGGAGAAAGGCCACATCGGGTTCGGCATCACCCGCCTCCGTCGCATGTGCGAGACGGAGGAGGGCCGGGCCCAAGCCCAGGCCGCCATCGACACCTGGTATCCCCGGCTCGGGGCCTTTTCCAAGGAGTCGAGCTTCACCACCGCCTGCCTCGAGTGGGGGCTGAAGCGCTACACCAACGCCGAGCTGATCGACCGGTTCGAGGCCGAGACGACACCCTGGCTGGACGAGGTCGGGCTGCGGCGCCCGTCCTTCGCCGGCGGTGAGCGCCGATGAGCACCGAAGGGACCTCGGTCGACGTGACGCCCGACCCGACCGCCGCCGTCGCCGACGACGAGGTGATCGTTGAGACCGACGAGCGCCTCGTGCCCACGGTCCTGGAGTGGATGGCCGACGCCACCTCGGTCGTGCACACCATCGAGGAGTACCGCGTCGTGCCGTGGGGTCCCAACGCCGACGAGATGTGGGAGCTCGGCAAGCTGACCTCGGAGCGGCTCGGGACGCTGCTCAAGGTTCACCGGGTTGGCCGGCGCTACGGCCTCGTCCTGGAGGACGCCGGGAGCCGGCCGGAGCGGCACTTCCTGCTCGACGGCCTGACCGCCAAGTCGTGGCACGACGTCATCGTTTTCGAGGCGGTGGTCGGCCCGTTCTTCCGCCTGTTCTTGGAGTCGTTCTTCCGGTCGTCGGTGGCCGACCTCGACGGCCTGACCCGGGACCTGTGGACGGAGTCGCAGCGCTTCATCCGCTTCGGTCAGGCCCGCACGGCCCGGGCGCTGGCGGGCGGCGACCGGGTTGAGCTGCAGTCGGCGCTGGAGCGCTGGCTCCCGGCCGTCGTCCGGGCCCTCGGGGAGGTGCCCGCCGACCTCGACGAGACCTGGCGGCTCGCCGGCCTGCGCACCCGGACCTCGGATCAGGTGCGGCAGGACTACCTCGACGAGATCGCCACCTACCTGCAGGGCAACGACCTCGAGATCCCCGCCGCCGTGGCCGACGCGGTTTGCGAGGTCGAGGTCAAGTGGCTGGGGGAAGAAGTGGCGGGCGGGGGCCGGCGGGACCGGCCGCTCAAGGCCGCCACCTTCGCTTTCACCGATCGGCTCCGGGAGGGCGACGGGCGCGGCGTTCCCGCCTCGGCCCCCGATCGCCCGGGTGCGGACGCCTCCGGCTCCGCATGACCGGCGAGGGGCAGGCGCCGGCCGCCGGGCCTGTGCGCCTCTTCGAGTGCGTCGACTGCGGGCGGACCTACGTCGCCGTCGGTGCCGTGTGTGCCCTGTGCGGCCGGTCGACCAAGGAGGTCACGGCGGACGGGCGGGCCCGGCTGACGAGCTGGACGACGGTGTCCGCCACCGCCCCGGGGGTCGAGCCGTACGTGCTCGGCTGGGCGGAGGTCGACGACGCCGGCCTCGGGGTGATGGGCCAGTTCATCGCAGACGCGAGCGGGCTGCGGGCCGGGCTGGCGGTGCGGGTGATCCAGACCGCCGGCGACGGATGGCCCCGGCTGTGGCTGGAACCGCTCGACGCGGACGCCGCCCGATGAGCGGCGCGGCCTGGATCACCGGTGTCGGGTTGACCCCGTTCACGCGGGAGCCCGGAAGCGGAGAGGCGCCGCTCGCCTGGTCGGCCGTCCGGGCGGCGCTGGCTGACGCCGCACTCGAGGTGGCCGACGTCGACGTCGTCTTCGTGGCCAACGTCTTCGCCGGTCCGGGGCTCGGCCAGCGCATCCTGGCGCAGACGCCGCTGGCCGGCCGTCCGATCGTCAACGTGGAGAACGCCTGCGCCAGCGGGACGGGCGCCGCGCTCGAGGCCCACGCCTGGGTGAAGGCGGGCATGGCCGACGTCGCCCTCGTCGTCGGGGTGGAGGTCCTGACCGGCCGCTTCGACGGCGGCATGATCCCGGTCGGCGACGACCTCTACGTCGCTCAGGGCATGAACCTGCCGGCGCTGTACGCCTTGAAGGCCCGCCACCACATGGAGCGCCACGGAACCCGCCCCGAGCATTTCGCCCTCGTCTCGGTGAAGAACCGGGCCCACGGCGCGGCCAACCCGCTGGCCTCCAGTCGAGAGCCGGTCAGCGTGGAGGACGTGCTCGCCTCCCGTTCGATCGCCGACCCCATCACCCTCCTGCAGTGCTGCCGCAACGCCGACGGGGCCGGCGCCGTGGTCGTCACCTCCGATGCGCGGGCCCGGGGCAACCGGAGGGCGGTGCGGCTGGCCGCCTCCCGGCTGGGCTCCGGGCGGCGGCGGGCCGAGATCGGCTGGGACGAACCGACGATCGGCGACGTGTCGGCCGCCGCCTACGAGGCGGCCGGTGTCGGGCCGGGCGACGTGCACGTCGCCGAGGTCCACGACTCCTTCGCCCCGGCCGAGATCCTGGCCTACGAACGGCTCGGCTTCTCCGACGACGGCGCCGGCGGCTTCGACCTCGAGCGGGGGCGGTTCCGGCTCGGTGGCCCCGGACCGGTCGTGAATCCGTCGGGCGGGCTGCTGGCCCGGGGTCACCCGCCGGGGGCGACCGGAGCGGCGCAGCTGTTCGAGATCGTGACCCAGCTCCGGGGCGAAGCCGGGCCCCGGCAGGTGGACGGCGCCCGCGTCGGCCTCACGCTGACGCTGGGCGGCAACGTCCCCCAGCTCGAGACCAATGCCTGTTGTGTCCACGTCCTGACCCGCTGAGGAGGGGGTGACGAATGCGGTTGGCCGAGGTCCAGGGCCGGTCGTTCGAACCCGTCGGGTTCGTGCTCGGCGACCGGCTGAGCGTGGCCAATTACGCCAAGGCGCTGTCGATTGACGAGCCGCTCTACCGCAGCGCGGACGAGGCCCGGGTGGCCGGCTGGCCGGGTCGGCCCGTCCCCCCGGGGATGCTGGCCTTCTTCCTGGCCTTTCCCGACCCCGGCGTCTGGGACGAGCTCGGGGTGACGTGGGGCCGGACGCTGGCCGGGACCATCGAGATTGAAGCGGCCCGCCTCGCCGGCGAGGAGGAGTTCGTCGAAGGCCGGGCCCACGTCGAGGCGGTGTGGGAGCGGCCGGGCCGCGACGGCGACGCCCGCCAGTTCCTCCGCCTCCGCAGCGACTTCACCGACGAGAAGGGCGAGTTCGTCGGGCGGTGGCGGGTGACGTTCGTCGAACGGGCCGGCGGCCCGCCCTCGGGCTCGGTCCCCCAGGAGGATCCCGGCGGCGGCGGGGAAGAGCTGCCGCTCGAGCGGCTGGCGCCCAGATCGGCGCCGCCGGCCGGGGCGCAGGCCGGCACCGACCTTCCCGCCCACCGCACCGCTCCGCTCGACCGCCTCGCCTTCGCCCGCATGTCGGTGGCCCTCGACGACCCGAACCTCGTCCACCTCGACGAGGCGGTGGCGGCCGCGGCCGGATTCCCGTCGGTGATCGGCTCCGGCGGCTTCGTCGTCGGGGCGCTGGCCGAGGTCGTCCGGCGCTGGGCCGGCGTCGACCGCGTCGTGCGGGGTACCACCCGCCAGCTGCAGCCGCTGTGGCCGGGGACGGCGCTGACCGCCCGCGGCTCGGTCACGGCGCTCGAGCGGCGCAGCGACCGGCCGGTGGCCGTGTGCACCACCGAACTCGTCGACCAGACCGGCCAGCGGATCGCCGAGGGCACCTTCGACGCCCTCCTGGAGGACTGAGGGCCGTGGACCCCAACCGCTTCTCGGGCAAGGTGGCGCTGGTCACCGGCGCCGGCCGGGGCATCGGCGCGGCCATCGCCGAACGGCTTTCGGCTGAGGGCGCCAGGGTGGCCGTCATGGACCTCGACGAGGCCGCCGTGGCCGCCCAGGTGAAGCTCCTCAACGAGCGCGACCCGTCCGCCGGAGCTGTCGGCCTCGTCGCCGACGTACGCGACCGCGCCGCCGTCGACCGGGAGCTGCGCCGTCTGGAGGACGCCGCCGGGCCCTGCCAGGTGGTCGTCAACAACGCCGGCCGCTGGACGGTGAAGCCATTTCTCGAATCGACGCCCGAGCTGTGGGCCGACGAGCTGGCGGTCAACTTCTCCGGCGTGCTCCACGTGGTGCACCGTGCGCTTCCGGCCATGGTCGACGCCGGCTACGGGCGGATCGTCAACGTCATCTCCGACTCCGCCCGGGTCGGGGAACCGAACGTCACCCTCTACGCCGCGGCCAAGGCGGCGGTGGCCGGCTTCTCCCGGGCGCTGGCCAAGGAGGTCGGCCGCTCCGGGGTGACCGTCAACTGCGTGTCGCTGTCGACCACCCGCACGCCGGGCGCCTTCGCCACCTTCGACGAGAGCCAGATCGAACGGATGGTGCGCTTCTACCCGGCCGGCCGGCTCGGCGAGCCGGAGGACGCCGCCGCCGCGGTCGCCTACCTGGCCAGCGACGACGCCGCCTGGGTCACCGGCCAGACCCTCGGCGTCAACGGCGGCTACGCAATGTCATAGGGGGAATGGGCGCATGGATCTGAAGCGGGCCTCGGGGTGGGTGTCGGAGCGGGTGACGTTCCCGGTGGGGGAGCACCTGAGCGTCCCGGTCTACGCCCGGGCGCTGGCCATCGACGAACCCGAGCTGTGCCGGTTCGACGCCGCCCGGGCCGCCGGGTACGGCGGGCGGCCCGTCCCCCCGCCGATGTACGCCTTCTTCCACGTCGTCCCGGCCGACGTCGCCACCGAGGAGCTCGGCTTCACCTGGGGCCGGACGCTCGGTGCGGCGGTCGATTTCGACACGGGCCGGATCGCCACTGACGCCGACGTCCTCACCGGCGTGGCCGCGGTGGACGCCGTGTGGGAGCGGTCGGGGCGCGACGGCGCCGTCCGGCAGTTCCTCCGGCTCGTCACCGACTTCACCGATGCCGCCGGTGAACTCGTGTGCCGCAACACCGTGCTGTTCATGGAACGCAAGGACGGTCCCGCCGACGACGCCTTCCTAGCCGACGGGGAACCGGCCTCCCCGCCGGCGGTGCGCCGGAGCGCGAGGACATGGCGCAGGCCCGCACCGCCGGTCGAGCTCGGCGCCGAGCTGCCCGCGGCGGCCATCCCACCCGTCGACCGGCTGATGCTGGCCCGCATGTCGGTGGCCGTCGAAAATCCCGACCCGATCCACCTCGACTCCGACGCCGCCCGGGCCGCCGGGCTGCCCGGCGTCATCGGCCACGGCACCACCGTCGTCGGCCTGCTCTACGAGCCCGTCCGCCGCTGGGCCGGCCTCGACCGTGTCCTCAGCGGCCACACGACACAGTCCCGCCCCTTCGGCCCTGGCACGATCCTCACCGCCTCCGGCCGAGTGGTGGCCACCGGCGGCGAGGCCGGACAATCGACGGCGACGTGCGAGACGTCGCTCGTCGACGGCGACGGCACCATGGTCGGCCGGGGCACCTTCGAAGTCGCCGCCAGCTGAAAGCACGAACCAAGGGGGGAGCCCATGCCGAACGACGTCAGGACCGACACCGTGCCCGAGGACTGCCTCGTCCCCGCGGCCGCCCGCCCCAGCTACCTCCCGCTGCCCGGCGTCGACGTGCCGACCGAGCTGAACCTCTGCGCCGAGATGGTCGACGCCCACGTGCGGGCCGGCCGGGGCTCGAGCCCGGCCATCCTGTTCCGGGAGGACGACCGCACCGTCACCTTCGACGAGCTGCTGGCGGCCGTGCGCCGTACGGCCGGCGCGCTGGTCGCCGCCGGCCTGCGGCCCGGCGACCGCGTCGGCGTCCGCTCCGGCAACCGGCCCGAGGCCACCATCGCCATCCTGGCCGTCTGGCGGGCCGGGGGTGTCGTGGTCCCGGTGCCGCCCCAGGCCCGGGCGGCCGAGATCCCGTTCTACGTCGATGACACCCGGGCCCGCTTCCTCATGGTGGAGAACGCCGGCGACGCCATGGCCGAGGTCCGCAAGGCCGCCGAGGCCGGGACGCTGGCCGGGCTCGAGGCGGTCATCGCCATGCCCGACGCCGCCGCGCCGCCTGACGGGCCCGACACCGTCGTCACCCTCCCGGACCGAACCCGGACGCCGTTCCTGGCGCTGGCCGAACTGGCCGAAGCCGGCCAGCCGCTCGACGACCCCCGGCCGGTTTCGGCCGAGTCGCTGGCCCTCATCTGGCACACCGGCGGCACCACCGGAACGCCGAAGGCCTGCTACCACCAGGCCGGCCCCTTCCTGGCCGGCGGCCACGCCGCCGGCCAGGCATTCGGGTTCACCCCCGACGAGGTGCAGCTGGCCTTCCCCGGTCCGGTCGGCCACGCCGCCGGCCTCATCGGCCGGACCATCGTCAGCCTCCTCCACGGCGTGCCTTACGTCGAGGTGGCCAACTTCGCCGATGCCGAGGCGGTCCTCGACGCCATCTCCCGCTACCGGGTCACCTGGGCCAACGCCATCGCCGTGACCTGGGCCCGGATGCTGCGGATCTACGAGGCCGACACCGGCCGCTACGACGTCTCGGCGCTGACCGGCGCCTACGCCCCGATGCTGTCGGTGGTGTCGGCCGACGTGCACGCGGGCTGGAAGCGACACGGCGTCCTGCTCCACAACACCATGGGCAGCACCCAGTTCGCCACCTGGTTCCTCACCTCGCCCCGCGACGTCGAGACGGCCCCCGGGTCGGTCGGGCGGCCGAGCCCCGGCTACGAGGCGACCGTGATCGCCTCGGGAACCAGCGACTGGCTCGAGCTTCCCCCCGACGAGGTCGGGCTGCTGGCCCTGCGGGGCCCCACCGGGCTGACGTACTGGAACCGCCCGGCCGAGCTCCAGGCCCGCGACGTCCGCCACGGCTGGACCGTCATGGACGACCTGGCCAAAAAAGACGCCGACGGGAACTTCTGGTACCTGGGGCGCTCGGACTTCCTCATCAACACCGCCGGCTTCAAGGTGGCGCCGGTGGAGGTGGAGGAGGTCCTCGGCACGCACCCGGCGGTGGCCGAGGTCGCCGTGGTGGGCTCGCCCGACCCGGAACGGGGTGAGGTCGTCACCGCCTGGGTCGTCCTCGAGGACGGCGTCACGCCCGACGACGACCTGGCCCGGGCACTGCAGGAGTACGTCAAGGCCGCCATCTCGCCCTACAAGTATCCCCGCCGGCTGGTGTTCACCTCGGCGCTGCCCCGCGACCTCGTGTCCAAGGTCCAGGTCCGCGAGCTGAAAGAGCGCGCCCGGCAGATCGACTTCGGGGACCGGCGCTTCGTCGTCGCCTGAAGCCCCATCCCCGCACCCCACCAAGGAGGCAGTCCCCATGGAGCGTGTCGAGACCCGGACCCGCGAACCCGGCACCGAAGACTTCGAGAACTACGCCGCGCTGTACCGGGCCCGGGACGAGTTCGTGAAGGGCCAGTACACCAAGCCGCTCGTCATCAAGGCCCCGAAGCCCGGCGACTACGAGCTGTGCCCCCAGGGCCTGGCCCACTGGTACATGAACCCCTACCTGCGGCCGGACGAGTTCCCCCTGCCCGACTGGTTCGCCTTCATCCACGACATCCGGGGCGTGTCCGGGCGCCACCGCCACCAGGGCGGGCTCATCCTGTTCGTGTTCGAAGGCTTCGGCTACACGACGATGAACGGCGTCCGCTACGACTGGAAGGCCGGCGACATGGTGCTGATGCCGCTGCTGCCGGAGGGCATCGAGCACCAGCACTTCAACCTCCGACCCGATGGGAACTCCAAGTGGCTTGCCTTCATCCACGTCCCGACCTGGAACGACGTCGGCAGCGAGCTGACGCAGGTGGCCCTAGACCCAGAGTGGGTGGAGAAGAGCGGCATGACGTCGTGGAACGGCGCCACGGTGGCCACCGAGCAGCTCGAAGCGAAGGAGTCGAAGTGAGCGACCGCTACGCCCGGATGCAGGAACGCAACTACTTCGACGAGATCCTCGCCCTGCGCGACCTCCAGCGGGAGAACTTCAAGACGTCGGAGTGGATGGTGCGCTACGACGAGGTGCCGTGGGAGCTGAACCGCCAGGGGTTCATGAAGTGGTACATGGCGCCGACCATGGACGACATCTGCATGCGCACCTACATCATGTACATGCACAAGATCCCGCCCCACAGCCGGTCCGGCAAGCAGCTCACGCAGGGCCAGCAGCTCGGCTTCATCTACCGGGCGCCGGCTCCCGGCGGCCACAGCATCATCGACGGTGAACGCTACGACTGGGAGGAGTGGGACATCCTGCTCGTCCCCATCCGCACCAAGGGCTGCGTGGTGCAGCACTTCAACGACTCCGACGACGACGTCGAGATCATGTTCTGCTCCCTCAACCAGGTGTACTCCGCCGGAGTCGACCGGGGTTCGGGCTTCGAGCAGCTCGAGGACTGCCCCGAGTACCGGCAGATGGTGAAGGCGGGGCGATGAAGCCCGCCAAAGCGGTCGTCGACCGCTCCCGCCAGGAACGGTGGGCCAGCCCCCGCTGCGAGGTCCACCTCGACTCCCAGCTGATGAAGCAGCTCGACCGCAGCGCCGGCGACCTCGTCGAGATCCTCGCCCCCCGGGGCTCGGCGGTGATCGGCCGGCTGGCCGAGCCGGTGCCCGACGACGCCGGCACCGGCGTGCTGCGCCTCGACCGGTTCATGCGCCAGGCGCTGCGGGTCCGCCTCGACGAGGTGGTCGAGCTGCGCCCCGCCGACCTCGACGTGGCCGAACGGGTGACGCTGGCCGCCCCCGTCGACGTGTCCCGGGCCCACCACCTCGTGGAGCACCTCACCGAGGCCCTGGCCGGGGCGCAGACCCCCTGTGCCGTGGGCGCCAAGCTGTTCATCCCGTTCCACGGCTCCCACGCCGGCACCGTCTACGAGATCGTCGACGTGGCCGGCGGGCCGGCCGTCTTCGGGCCGGGGACGGAACTCGAGGTGGCCCCGGCCGGCAGCTACGGCTCGGCGGCAGAGGACGTCACGCTGGAGGACATCGGCGGCCTGGCTTCCCAGGTGCTCCTCGTCCGGGAGCTCGTCCAGCTGCCGCTGCAGTTCCCCTACGTCTACCGCCAGCTCGGCATCCAGGCGCCCCGGGGCGTGATCTTCTACGGCCCGCCGGGTTGCGGCAAGACGCACCTGGCCCGGGCGCTGGCTCGGGACGTGAGCGCCAGCTTCTACTTCGTCGACGGCGCCAGCCTGGTCGGAACGATGCAGGGCGAGACGGAGACGAACCTGCGGCGGGTCTTCGGCGAAGCGGCGCACCACGCCCCGGCCATCGTGTTCATCGACGAGCTCGACGCCCTGGCCCCCCACCGGGGCCAGTCCGGCTCCCAGAGCGACGTGCGGGCCGTGACCACGCTGCTGTCGCTGCTGGACGGGCTGGAGCACGTCGAGGGCGTCGTCGTCATCGCCACCACGAACCGCATCGACGCCATCGACGTGGCCATGCGCCGGCCGGGGCGGCTCGACCGGGAGATCTTCATCGGCCCGCCCGACCGGGCCGGCCGGGTCGAGATCCTCGACATCCACAGCCGGGAGATGCCGCTCACCGACGACGCCCGCCGCCACCTCGGCGCCGTGGCCGACGTCACCCACGGCTTCGTCGGCGCCGACCTCATGGACCTGTGCCGGGAAGCCGGGCTCAACGCCCTGCGCCGGACGGTGCGCCGGCCCACCGACGGCAGCAGCGCCTTCCGCCTGAGCGACGACGCCCACTTCAGCGTCGAACCGGCCGACTTCGACGCCGCCCTCACCCGCATCCGCCCGTCGGCCCTGCGGGAAGCGCTGGTCTCCGTGCCGGCCGTTTCCTGGTCCGACATCGGCGGCCTCGACGACGTGAAGCGCACGATCCGCAACCTGGTGGAGGAGCCGCTGCGCCGGCCCGAGGAGTACCGCCGGGCGGGCCTCGGATCGATCGGCGGGATTCTGCTCCACGGCGAGCCCGGCACCGGCAAGACCATGCTCGTCCACGCCCTCGCCGCCTCGACCGGCGTCAACTTCCTGGCCATCGACGGGCCCGAGGTGTTCAGCAAATGGCTGGGGGAGTCGGAGGAGGCGATCCGCCACGTGTTCAAGGTGGCCCGCCAGCTGGCCCCGGCCATCGTGTTCTTCGACCAGCTCGACGCCCTCGCCCCCCACCGGGGGATCGACTCGGGCACGAAGACCACCGAGCGGGTCACCAGCCAGCTGCTGACCGAGCTCGACGAGGTGCGCGACGTGCCGGGCATCGTCGTGGTCGGTGCCACCAACCGGATCGACCTCATCGACCCGGCCATGTTGCGACCCGGCCGCTTCGGTGTCCGCGTCGAGGTCCCGCTGCCCGACGCCGTTGGCCGGGCCGAGATCCTGCGGCTGCGCCTGGCCGCCCTGCTGCCCGACGATGAACCGGCCGACGCCGTCGCCGCCCGCCTCGCCGACCGGACCGGCGGCCTCTCCGGCGCCGAACTGGCCGGCCTCGTCGACCGGGCCCGGCTGGGCGCCATGGTGACCGCCGGCGGCGACGGGCCGAGCGTCCGGGAACGGGACCTGCTGGCGGTACTCGGCCCGTCCGACGACCCGGCTGGGGCGGCGGAGCCGGCGACGCGCATCGTCCACCTCCGAGGCTGAAGCGGCCGCCGAGCGATGGCCTTCACCGCTGAACTCCCCGCCCCGCAGCTGCTCGAGGCCCGGGCCGCCGCCTGGCCCGACCGCGTCGCCATCGACGTCGTCGGCCGGGACGCCGTGGTCACCTACGCCGAGCTGCACGACTCCGTGCTGCGGTGGGCCGGGGCGTTCCGCCGGCTCGGGGTGGCCGCCGGGGAGCGGGTGGCGGTCATGCTTCCGACGTCGGTCGACGCCTACCGGGCCTGGTTCGGCTTGGCCTGGCTGCGGGCGCTGGAGGTGCCGGTCAACACCGACTACCGCGGCGGGATCCTGGCCTACCTCCTCGGCCAGTCGAAGGCCCGGGTGGCGGTGGTCTCGGCCCGGTACCTCGACCGGCTGGCCGAGGTCGCCGCCGACGTCGCCGGGCTGGAGACCGTGGTCGTCCCCGACGCCGACGGGCCGCTCCCCGATCTGCCGTTCAAGCTGCTGACCGGAGCGGAGTTCCTGGCCGGGGTCGAGCCCGCCGCCGCACTGCGACCGCCGGCGTGGGACGACGTCGCCGCCGTCATCTACACGTCGGGCACCACCGGCCCGTCCAAAGGGGTGCTCGTCCCCTGGGGCGAGATCGCCACCATGGGGTCCTGCTTCCCCGACGACGCCTTCACCGCCTCGTCGCGGCTCTACTCCTTCTGGCCGACGTTCCACATGTCGGGGAAGTGGCCGCTCTACGCGGTCATCGACCGGGGGGCCACGCTGTGCCTGCGGGAGCGGTGGAAGACCGACGCCTTCTGGGCCGACGTGCGGGCCATGCGGGCCGACCTGGCCGTGATCTTCGGCCCGCTGCCGCTGTTCCTGGCCGCCCAGCCGGAACAGCCCGACGACGCCGACAACCCGCTGACCGACGTCGTCATGGCGCCGGTCATCCCCGGCTTCCGGGAGTTCGAGGCCCGCTTCGGCGTTCGGATCCACACCGCGTCGGGCATGACCGAGATCGGCCTGCCGATGCGGGGGTACCACCCGCTGCCCAACCACCGGACCGGCGGGCGCCTGCTCCCGGGCTACGACGTCCGCCTCGTCGACGACGACGGGAACGACGTCGGGCCCAACGTGGCCGGCGAGCTGCTCGTCCGGGCCAACGTCCGCCACCGGCTCTCGCTCGGCTACCTCGACCTGCCCGAGGCCACCGAGGCGGCCTGGACCGATGGCTGGTTCCACACCGGCGACGCCTTCCTGGTCGACGACGACGGTCACTGGTACTTCGTCGACCGCATCAAGGACTGCCTCCGCCGCCGGGGCGAGAACATTTCGTCGTTCGAGGTGGAGAACGCCGTGAACGCCCACCCCGCCGTGCTCGAGACCGCCGCCGTCGGGGCGACCAGCGAATGGGGGGAGCAGGAGGTGAAGGTCCTCGTCGTCCGCAAGCCCGGCGGCGCCGTCACCGAGGCCGAGCTGGTCGAGTTCCTCATACCACGCATGCCCCGCTTCATGGTGCCCCGCTACGTCGAGTTCGTCGACGAGCTGCCCAAGACGCCGACCGGCAAGGTCAAGAAGGCCGAGCTGCGGGAGCGGGGACACACCGCATCGACGTGGGACCGCGACGCCGCCGGCGTCGTCGTCCCCAAGTGAGAGCAACGAGCCGAAGCAGATGAAGGAGAACCGCACCATGTCGTTCGAGTACGGACTCGCCGACGCCGACAACCACTACTACGAGCCGGACGACTGCTTCACCCGCCACATCGCCCCCGCCTACCGGGAGCAGGCGGTGAAGGTCGACCGCGGCGGCGACGACGGGTACGGCCGGGTCGTGATCGGCGACCGGCCGGGCCACTTCATGCGGGTGGCGCCCGGCGATCACGTCGGCCCGCCCGGCCACCTCCAGGCCTACTTCCGGGGCGAGGTCGACCGGGGTCACGTCACCGACGCCGCCATCGACGCCAAGGACTACCCCGAGTTCATGGAGCGCGACGCCCGCCTCAAGCTCATGGAGAGCCAGGGCGTCGAGACCGCCGTCCTCATCCCGACGTTCGGTCTGGCCGTCGAGGAGGACCTCCACGAGGACTTCGGCCCCGACGTCACCTACGCCAACCTCGAGGCGTTCAACCGGTGGCTGGCCGAGGACTGGGGCCTCGGGGGCGACGGCCGCATCGTCGGCGTCCCCGTCCTGTCCCTCCTCGACGTCGACCTCGCCGTGGCCGAACTCGACCGCGTGCTCGCCGAGGGCGCCCGCCTCGTCCACCTCCGGCCCGGCCCGGTGTACGGGCGTTCACCGGCCGATCCCGTCTTCGACCCGTTCTGGTCGCGGGTCGAGGACGCCGGCGTCCCCGTCGCCTTCCACCTCTCCGACTCGCAGTACCCGGGCCTGTTCTCGGTCCACTGGGGCGAGTACGCCCGCCCCGCCGTCCACCGGCTGAGCCCGTTCCAGCGGCTCACCTGCTTCGGCGAACGGCCGATCGTCGACACCCTGGCCGCCCTGGTGCTCCACAACCTGTTCGGCCGCCACCCCGGCGTGCAGGTGCTCAGCATCGAGAACGGGTCGGAGTGGGTCGGCCACCTGCTCAAGACGATGGACAAGGCGGCCGGCACCGTGCAGGACCGCGACTGGCCCTTCGGGGTTCCGCCGGCCAAGCCCAGCGAGATGTTCCGCCGGCACGTCAACGTGGTTCCCTTCCACGAGGAGGACGTCGCCGGCCTCATCGGCCTCATCGGCGCCGAGCGGGTCCTGTTCGGCTCCGACTACCCGCACCCCGAGGGCCTGGCCGAACCCATCGAGTTCGCCGACGCCCTCGACGGCCAGCCCCCCGCCGTGGTCCGCCAGGTCATGCGGGACAACCTGCGGAGCCTGTTGCGGCTCGGCGCGTGACCGAGCGGCCCGGCGACCGCTCCGGGCCCCTGCGGGGGTTCCGGGTGCTGGAGATGGCCAGCGAAGGGCCGGTGTCGTTCTGCGCCATGCTGCTGGCCGACCTCGGCGCCGACGTCGTCCGGGTCGACCGCCCGGCCGGATCGGTGCCGCCCGACGGCCGGCCGCCCCGGGACGCCGTCCTCGGCCGGGGGCGCCGGTCGGTGGCCGTCGACCTGAAGCATCCCGACGGCGCCGCCGCCGTCCTGGCCATGGCGGAACGGGCCGACGCCTTCCTGGAGGGCTACCGGCCCGGCGTCGCCGAACGGCTCGGGCTCGGCCCCGACGCCTGCCTGGCCCGGAACCCGAGGCTGGTGTACGGCCGGGCCACCGGCTACGGCCAGAGTGGGCCGCTGGCCCAGGCGGCCGGCCACGACATCAACTACATCGCCCTCTCGGGACTGCTGTCGGCCGTCGGGCGGGCCGGCCAGCCCCCGACGCCGCCGCTGGCGGTGGCCGGCGACTTCGGCGGCGGGGGAGCCTTCCTGGCCGTCGGCGTCCTGGCCGCCCTGCTGGAGGCGCAGCGCTCCGGACAGGGCCAGGTGGTCGACGCCGCCGCCGTCGACGGCGCCGCCGCCCTGATGGGCGTGTTCCTCGGGCTGCACTCGACCGGCGACTGGAGCGACGAGCGGGGCACCAACCTCCTCGACAGCGGAGCGCCGTTCTACGACTGCTACGAGACGGCCGACGGCGAGTACGTGGCGGTCGGGGCGCTCGAACCGAAGTTCTTCGCCACCCTCGTCGACCGCCTCGGCCTGGCCGGCGAGGACCTCCCCGCCCAGTACGACCGCCACGGCTGGCCGCAACTGCGCAAGCGCCTGGCCGAGACGTTCATGACCAGGACCCGCCAGGAGTGGTGCGACCTCCTGGAAGGGACCGACGCCTGCTTCGCCCCCGTCCTGCGCCTCGGAGAAGCCCCGCAGCACCCCCACAACGTGGAACGCGCCACGTTCGTCGAGCGCGACGGGATCGTCCATCCGGCACCGGCCCCCCGCCTGTCGCGCACCCCCGGCGCCATCGCCGGCCCGGCGCCCCGGCCCGGCCAGCACACCGTCGGCGCCCTGGCCGACTGGGGCTTCGACCCGGCCGAGATCGACGGCCTCCGGGCGGCGGGCGCGATCGCCGTCGACCCCTCCGAGGAAGATCAATGAGGGCCTTCGGCGGCGCCGCCGTCGTCGGGGTCGGGGAGACCCGCCTCGGCAAGCGGCCCGACCGCACCACGCTCGACCTTCAGGCCGAGGCCGTCCGCCTGGCGGTGGCCGACGCCGGGCTCGGCCCCGGCGACGTCGATGGGCTGTTCAACCTCGGTCCCTACTCCCGGCCGGCGCAGATGTTCGCGATGACCCTGGCCGAGCACCTCGGCCTCCAACCCGGCGTCGTCGCCTCGCTCGACGCCGGCGGGACGCTCAGCCCGATGATGATGGTGGCCAACGCCGTCTGGGCGGTGGAGACGGGAATGTGTTCGGTGGCGGTGTGCACCTTCGGTGAGGCGGCGGCCACGGGCCGGGTCGTACCCGGTCGGGGCTGGACCAGCACGGCCGACACCATCGAGTTCGAGGAGCCCTTCGGGGTCGTCGGCAACGTCGTGCCCTACGCCCTCATGGCGTCGCGGCACATGGCCGAGTTCGGCACCACCGACGAGGCGCTCTACGCCGTGGCCGCCTCCGCCCGCCGCCACGCCGCCCGCAACCCCAATGCCGCCCGGCGGGAGCCCTTCACTCTGGAGGAGTACCGGGCGTCGCGCATGATCGCCACGCCGCTGCGGGTCCTCGACTGCTCGACGATGGTCGACGGCGCCGGGGCGGTGGTGGTCACGTCGGCCCAACGGGCCCGCCACCTCCCGCACCGGCCGGTCACCGTGCTCGGTCTGGCCGCCCGCATGTCGCACCGCAACCTCAACCAGTTCCCCGGCTTCGACGAGCTCGGCATCGGGGCGGTGGGGGAGCGGGCCCTGAAGATGGCCGGCGTGACGCTGGCCGACGTCGACGTGGCCGAGATCCACGACGCCTTCACCATCTCGACGCTGGTCTTCCTGGAGGAGCTCGGCTTCTGCCGCCGGGGCGAGGGCGGGGCCTACGCCCGGGAGGGCCACCTCGACCTCGGTGCCCGCTGCCCGGTGAACACCCACGGCGGCCTCCTGTCGCAGGGCCACGTGGCCGGTTTCTTCCACCTGACCGAAGCGGTGAAGCAGCTTCGGGGCGGCGAAGGCGACCGGCAGGTCCCCGGCGCCGAGGTGGCCATGGTGGCCGGGGGCGGGGGCATCTTCGGCGTGACGGCCGTGATGGTGCTCGGGAGGGAGCCGTGAACGCCCCTGCCCCGGACGGGGGAGTGCCGGACGGGGGAGTGGCTGGGCTCGCGCGCTCCGCGGTCTCGCAGCCGTTCTGGGACGGGCTGGCCTCGGGCGAGCTGCGACTGCCGTACTGCACTCGCTGCGCCGGCCTGTTCTTCCACCCCCGCCTGGCCTGTCCCCGCTGCTGGTCGGAGGACATCGAATGGCGCCCGGTGCCCACCGCCGGGACCGTCTACGCCGTCACAGTCGTCCACGTCGCCTTCGACCCGTCCCTCGAGGTGCCGTACTCCGTCGCCCTCGTCGACCTCGACGCCGGCGTCCGCCTTCCGGGCCGGATCGAACCCGTCGACTCGCTCGCCGTCGGCGACCGGGTGGAGCTCAGCTTCGCCGCCGACCCGGCGGTGGACCTGCCGGTGTTCCGACCAGCCGCCGGCGGTTGACGATCGGCGCCGAAGGTTGATACTGTCAATCGACTGATCGATCAAATGACCTCGATCCGCAACTCCACGTGGGGGGCCCGATGAGCGCAATGACCCAGGAAGACATGGACCGCGTCATCATGCAGCACCTCGAGTACGAGGCCAAGGACGACGTGGAAGGCGTGCTCAGCACGCTGACCGACGACGTGGTCCACGACGTGATCGGGCTCCCCTGGGGGACCCTCCACGGCCTCGACGGCGCCCGCAAGAACTACGAGTTCTTCTTCCCCAACATGACGATCACCGAGTTCCGGGACGTCGCCCGCCTCTACGGCGAGAACCACTGCGTCTTCGACATCGAGTGCGACGCGGTCATCGCCGGGGCGGTGGCCAACCGGCCCGAGCCGAAGGGGACGTCGACGTTCCGGGTGCTGCACGTCTTCGAGTTCACCGACGGCAAGATCAGCCGGGAGAACGTCTGGGCCGACTTCGTCACCATGGCCCAGAACTTCCAGCCGGTCGAGGAGTAGAGGCACCCCGATGAGTGACGTGGCCGCCGTGCTCGACGTGCTCTACGAGTACTGCCGAGCGGTCGACGAGTGCGACCTCGACGCCCTCGGCGGCTGCTTCACCGACGACGCCGTGATCGACACCGTGGTGGCCGACGGCACCACGGTGCCCCGGCTCAGCGGGCGCGACGGGATCGTCGAGTTCATCCGGGCCGGCCGGGAGCGCCAGGGCGACCGCCGCCGTCACCTGGTGACGAACCCCCGGGTGGTCGAGGACGGCGACGGCCGGGCTGTCGTGCTTTCCTACCTGCTGATCGTGGCCACCGCCGACGGGCAGGTGAAGGTCAACTGCACCGGTACCTACCGCACCGAGTTCGTCCTCGACGACGGCCGGTGGCGGATCCAGGCCAAGCGGATCGACCTCGACGCGATCTACTGAGAAAGGGACGCTGATGACCGTGCTCGACGACCGCCGCGTCGAACAAGAGACCGCCGCGAAACCCAAGCCAGAGTTCGTGCCGATGACGTCGCCGGTCTACGCCGAGGCGGTGGCCTGGCTGTTCGAAGAGGCGGAGCTCCTCGACGCCAACGACTTCTACGCCTGGCTGGAGAAGCTCCACCCCGAGGTGCACTACACGATGCCCGTCCGGGCGACCGTCCGCCGGGCCGACGGCGCCGGCGTCCTGCGGGGCAACCACCACTTCGACGAGACGTTCAACTCGCTCTCCATCCGGGCCCGGCGGTTCCTGGAGGCGACGGAGTACGCCGAGGACCCGCCGTCGCGGATGCGCCGCTTCGTCAGCAACATCCGCGTCCGGACCGACGGCTCCGACGACCTCGACGTCCGCAGCTACCTGCTGCTCCTGCGGAGCCGTGCCGACTCCCCGGCCTTCGAGATCGTCTGCGCCGAACGCCGCGACGTCCTTCGCCGCACTCCGGACGGGCTCAGGCTGGCCCGCCGGGAGATCATCGTCGACCAGTCGACGATCGGCACCGTCAACCTCGCCCTGTTCCTCTAGGGGGCTCGCGATGCTGCAAGAACACCTGGTCGGAACGATCCTCTCCGATGGCACGCCGCTCGACGACCTCGTCGACGAGCAGGACCTCTCGGTCGTCGCCCGGGTCATGAACGACCCGGAGATCTACGACCTCGAACTGAAGAAGCTCTTCTCCCGGGAGTGGCTCTTCATGGGCCACGAGTCGGAGATCCCCAACAAGGGCGACTACGTGGCCCGCCGCATGGGCGAGGACCCGGTCATCGTGACCCGGGCCCGCGACGGCGAGATCCATGTGCTGCTCAACATCTGCTCCCACCGCGGCGCCCAGGTCTGCCAGGCGGAGTGCGGCAACGCCACCACCTTCCAGTGCCCCTACCACGGCTGGATCTACGACGGCACCGGCCGGCTCCTCGGCGTCACCGCCGAGCGGGAAGCACTCGGCGACCGGCTCGACAAGAGCGCCTACGCCCTGCAGGAGGCCCGGGTCGGCGTCTACCACGGCATGATCTTCGCCAACTGGGACCCGGCCGCACCCTCTCTCGAAGAGCGCTTCGCCACCATGGGCTTCTACTACGACATGCTCTTCGGCCTGACCGACAACGGCCTGGAGGTCACCGGCCCCCCGCTGCGGTGGGTGGAGAACACCAACTGGAAGTTCGCCTCCGACAACCTCGTCGGCGACGGTTATCACACCATGAGCGTCCACAAGTCGATGGACCAGCTCGGCCTCGTGCCGGGCTTCGCCGACCCCACGCTGACCCAGAACGTCACGTCGGTGTTCGACGAGGCCACCGGCGACGGGCTGGAAAACTTCGGGATCTTCCCCGTCGACGACTCGTCGGAGGACGCCGCCTGGGAGCAGGCCACGTTCTGGATGGGCCTGACCGAGGACTTCGCGCCCCAGGCCCGCCGGCGGCTCTCGGCCCAGCAGGCGGAGGTGTTCCTCAAGGGCATGCCCGGCGTGGGGAACATCTTCCCCAACCTGGCCTGGCTGGCGCTGCCCTGGCCGACGGGCGACCCGGACGAGGGGATGAGCTACATGCTGGTCATCCGCCTGGCGGAACCCTACGGCCCGGAGCAGCACCTGGTCTCGGTGTGGGGGCTCGTGGCCCGGGACCTCGATCCCGAGCTGAAAGAGATGCAGCGCAAGACGTCGCTGCGGATGTTCGGCTCCAGCGGGATGCTGGAGCAGGACGACGCCCAGATCTGGAGCGGGACGCAGAAGTCCATCCGGGGGGCCCAGGGCCGGAACCGCCGGCTGCGCTACCCGCTGGTCAAGCCCCGCAACCCCGACTGGCCGGGGCCGGGCTACGCCCGCACGTCGTTCCCGGACGAGATGAACCAGATGAACTTCTGGCGCCGGTGGCGCGACCTGCTCAACGGTTAGGGGGAAACGGCATGGGATGGTTGGACGGCAAGCGCGTCCTGTCGATCGGCGGCGCCTCGGGGATCGGGCGGGCCGCTGTCGGGGCCTTCGCCGACGAGGGCGCCCGCCTGGCGGTGATGGACATCTCCGGCGACGCGCTGGAGATCCTGGGCAAGGAGCTCGGTGACGCCGTCGTGGCGGTGCAGGGCGACACCACGGTGCTGGCCGACAGCGAGCGGGCGGTGGCGGAGGCCGTGCGGGCGTTCGGCGGCATCGACGTGCTGCTCTACTTCCCCGGCGTCTTCGACTTCGGCGCCGGCATCGCCGATATTCCCGGCGAGGCGCTGGGCGCCGCCTACGACGAGCTGTTCTCCGTCAACGTGAAGGGCGTGCTCTTCGCCGTCAAGGCGGCCCTCCCGGAGCTGCTGGCCTCGGAGGGGAGCATCGTCCTCACAGTGTCGACGTCGGGGTTTCATCCCGGCAGCGGCGGGATCCTCTACACGCCGTCGAAGTACGCCGTGCGGGGGCTCGTCACCCAGCTGGCCTACGAGCTCGCCCCCAAGGTCCGGGTCAACGGCGTCGCCCCGGGCGGCACGGTGACCGGCATCCGGGGGCTCTCGGCGCTGGGCCAGGAGGGCGTCTCGATCCGCACCATGCTCCCGTCGGAGGAGGCGGCCAAGCAGATGATCGTGGCCGGCACCCCGCTCGACTGGGACCCGGTGCCCGAGACCCACGCCTCCGCCTACGTGTACCTGGCCGCCAGCGACCGGGCGTCGGCCGTGACCGGCCAGATCATCTCGTCCGACGGCGGCGTCGGCGTCCGGGGCGTCCTCAAGCTGGCCGGCATGAAGAACCCGGCAGGAGGGGTCTGATGGCAACCTTTTCCACCCCCCAGGAGGTCTACGACACCATCGGGGCGTTCCTGGACGAGATCACCAAGTCGCCCGACCTCCGGCCGAAGTTCTGCGCCGCCAAGACGTCGTTCCTGGTCACGCAGACGGATCCCGACTCCCGCATCCTGGTCGACTGCACCGTCGACCCTCCCCGGGTGGTCAACGACCCGCCGCCGGATGACGACGGCGAGATCCACATGTTCATGACCGCCGACGACGCCCACAAGTTCTGGCAGGGCAAGCTCAACGCCACCATCGCCCTGGCCAAGAAGCAGATCAAGGTGCAGGGGCCCCTGTCCAAGCTCATGAAGCTGCTCCCCGCCATGCAGCCCGCCTTCGGCCGGTACCGCACGTTTCTCGAGGAACACGGCCACGCCGACAAGATCCTGTAGGACGAAAGGGGCCGTGAGCCCGAATGTATGATCGGGTCATGCCAACGGAGTCCGGGAACAAGCGGCGGGCGGCACCGCGGCAGTCCGGCAACGGCCAGGGAGCCAACGACACGGACGTTAAGGCGAACAGCGACGAGTTCGAGCGGACGCGGGAAGCCATCGTCCGGGCTGCGGCCGACGTCTTCCGGGCTCAGGGCTTCCGGGCCGGGACGACGAAGGATATCGCCGCCAAGGTCGGCCTCAGCCAGCCGTCGCTGTACTACTACGTCGGGTCCAAGGAGGCGTTGCTGTCGGAGCTGGCCCTGCGCCTCGACCATGACATGGCCGCCACCTGGGACCGGACAGTGCAGTACGCCGACGATCCCACGACGCAGCTCAAGGCGCTGATCCGCGAGCTCTCCAAGGCCATCATCGCCGACACCACGCTGTTCAGCGTCTACTGGGCCGAGTCCCGCTGGCTTCCCCGGCCCGTCGCCACCCAGGTGAGCGGCGACGAGAAGCGGATGATCCACGAGATCGAGGACCTCGTGGCCCGCGTCCAGGAGAAGGGCGATCTCCCCGAAGGATCTCCGCAGATCATCACCGAGGGGATCCTCGGCATGATGCTGTGGATGTACCGCTGGCACAAAGGCGGGTCCCACGCTCCCAAGCCCGACGAAGTGGCCGACATCTTCCTGCGGCTGCTCCACCTCGACGGCTGAGCGACCCGACGGTCAGGCGACGGCGGCCTTGCCGAGGTAGGCGTCGCGCACCGCGTCGCTGGTCCGCACCTCGTCGGGTGTGCCGACCATGAGTGGCTTCCCGAAGTCGAGGACGAAGATCGGGTTGCAGATCCGCAGGACCAGGGTCATGTCGTGCTCGATCATGAGGATGCCGAGGTCGCGTTCGGCCACGACCCGGCGCAGCAGGTCGCCGAAGGCTTCGCTCTCCCGGGCGTCGAGACCGGAGGACGGTTCGTCGACGGGCAGGATGCGGGGCCGGCGGGCCAGGGCCCGGGCCGGCTCGACGAGGGCACCTGACCGGTGGAGATTCCGCTGGCGATGCGGTCGACCTCGGCCGTCACTCTGCGGCCGATTGAAAGCCGCAGATCACGTTGAGCATCCGCCCGTCACTTCGCCGATCCCAGCACCTTGTCGACGAGGCGGGCTGTGGTTCGGCCGCTCCAGCCGTTCAGCGCCCCCATGGGGTGGGCGCCGGCGGCGGTGTGCCAGAGCTGCCTCACCGGTGTCCGGTAGGCGGCCAGCGACGGCGTCGGCCGCCAGGGCCCGAATTGGGAGAGGGTCATGTCGGCGTGGATGAGGTTCCCGCCGGTGGCCTGACCGCCGAGCGTCTTCGGTGTCTTCACGTAGGTCCCGATGACGCTGTCGGCCAGGCCGGGGGCGTAGCTGTCGAAGACGTCGAGGATGTGCTCCATGTACTTGTCCTTGACGTCGTCCCAGTCCCGCCCGTCCGACAGGTGGTTGGGCACCGAGGGAAGGTAGACGTAGAGCGTCTCGCCGTCGCTGCCGGCCGGGACCTGGGTGCGGTCGACGAAGGACGGCATCATCGGCGCCATCGGGACCTCGTCGGGCAGCTCGCCGCCCATGGAGGCCAGCTGGGCCTGGTAGATGTAGTCCATGGTGGGGGAGAGCAGCAGGTAGCCGTTCCACAGCTCCTCCCGGCCGCAGGCCAGGCGGGGATGGCGGGACAGGGCGACGTCGCCCTTGATCACCGAGATGTTCCACCGGAGGTTGCCGAGGCCCCGGATCTCCCGGCTGAGCTCGGCCGGCACGTCGGCGGGGTCCATCAGCTTCTGCACCAGCGTGGCCGGGTCGACGGCGGCCACGACATGGCGGGCCGAGAGCTCCTCGCCACTGTCGAGGACGACGCCGGTGGCCACGCCGTCCCGGGTGACGACCCGGCCGACCCGGGCCCCGGTGCGGATCTCGCCGCCGTGGGCGGTGATGAAGGAGCTGAGGGCGGCGGGGAAGGCGCCGCTGCCGCCCACCGGCCGGCTCACGCCCCACTGGAAGTACGTGACCATCATGTAGAGGATGCTGCCGGAGCCGCTCTCCTTGAGCGGCAGCATCGACCATGCCGCCAGGTTGGCCAGGCAGGCCTTCACCTCTTCCCGTTCGAACCACTCGTGGAGGATCTGCTCCGGCGAGCACATCGTGAGCCGCAGGGCGGGCCGGAGGCTGCGGGCCCCCTTGGCCGCCCGCCACAGCACCTCCCCGATCGTCTTCGGCTGCGGACGGGTGGGGTGGTCCTGGAAGTACGGCGTCAGCATCCACCAGGCGTCGAGCATCACCTGGCAGAGCTTCTCGAACGCTTCGGCGTCGCGCCGGGAGAAGCGGGCGATCTCGGCGGTGGTGCGGCGGCGGTCGCGCCACAGGGCGATCGAGGCGCCGTCGGGGTTCACGTAGCCGGCCCAGGGGTCGGGAGGCAGGAGGCGCAGGCCGTGGTTCTTGAGCCCGAGTTCGTCGACCACCGATCGGGGGATGTTGGTCAGCGCCATGTCGACGGCGCAGGGGTTCATGCGGTAGCCGGGGGCTTCGGCCACCGTCTCCTCGGTCGTGCACATGCCGCCGAGGATCGGCCGGGACTCGAGCACCAGCACCTTGCGGCCCTCGCGGGCGAGGTAGGCGGCGCAGGTGAGGCCGTTGTGCCCCCCGCCGATCACGATGACGTCGTACACGGACAATCCCTTCTGCTGTCGGCCGGCCGGGACGGTCGGTTGGTCATTTCCAGCAGACGAACGTGTCCTTGCCGTCGAAGGACACGAACTTGCCGCCCTTCACCTGGGTCGGGATCGAGCAGACGTTGACCTTCGTGCGGTCGCTGCCGTGAGGGAAGGTGACACCGGGGAGGAGCCCGCCGAGCTTCTCGTCGTGGAGGGAGTACAGCCCCTCGACGAGCTGGGCGGTGGTGGGCGGCTCCTGGAAGAAGGAGGCGATCTTCTCCAGCATGGCGCCGTAGACGAACACGTCGGCGCCGATCTGGCCCCGGGGGGCGTTGGGCTGGTAGCGGGCGATGGCGTCCCGGTACGGCTTGGCCAGCGGCGACGTCTGCCACACCGGCGAGCGGGAGATCGTCAGCGTCCCCTCCACGTCGTCGCCGCCGGCGAGCAGCGTGTCCATGTTGAGGTTGTGCACCGAAGCGAGGACCGGGTGGTAACCCTGGCGGTGGGCGGCCCGGGCGTAGCGGATGGCGCTGGCGGCGTCGACGATGACGATGGACACATCGGCGCCGGCCTGCTGGGCGGCGAGCACCTCGGCGGTGAAGTCGGGCTGGCCGAGCGACACCTGGGCCTCGTGGACGACGTGGAGGCCCTCGTAGGGCAGGTTCTGCTTGATGCGGTCGGCGGCGTTCTTGCAGCCGATGACCTCCCGGCAGTAGTTGATGCTGAGCTTCCGCTTGTCGGTCTGGGTGACGATCGACAGGATGGCGGCCTGGAACAGGGCGATGTCGGAGCTGGTGATCGGGTTGAAGCCGATGGAGTAGTGGTCGGGGGACGGGTCCGAGCCGCTGGCCCCGATGACCGGGATGCCCTTCTGGTCCAGGTACTCCATCACCGAGTTGATGGTGACGCTGTACTCGCCGAAGATGGCCAGGACGTGGTCCTGTTCCACCATGCGGCGGGCCAGCGCCTGCGTCCGCACCGGGTCGGCGCCGTCGTCACCCATGATGAGCCGGACGGGGTGGCCGTTGAGGCCGCCCCGGGCGTTGATCTCGGCCGCCCAGGCCCGGTCGGCGGGAGGGATGGAGGCGAACACCGTTCCGATCACGCCGCTCTCGGCGCCGAAGGCCCCGAGGACGATCTCCGACTTCTTCCCTGTGGCGGGCTGCGGCGTTCCGGGCGTCACGGCTCCGGGGCCGGTGGCGGGGTTGGCCTTGGCCGCCGGACCCTGGTCGGCCCGGGGACCGGCGGCGGCCTGCCCGGCGGCGGTGCGGGGCTGGCCGGGGGCGGCACCGGCGGCGGCCGATGGCCGGGCGGTCGACACACCGCCGGCCGTCGCCGCTCCGGCCGGGGCCGAGGGTGTGGCCGTCGCACCGGCGGCGCTACCGGCGGCTGCTCCGGTGCTGTCGGTTGCCGCCGCGGCGCCGGTCGGGGCGGCGGCGTCCTGTGCCGGTGCGCCGGCCGCCGCCGACTGGTCCGTCGCCGCCGCCGACGCGGACGCGCCGGACGGGGCGGCGGCGGTGGCCGAGACCGGTCCGAATTCGGCGGCGCGGCGCAGCGCCCGGTCGGAGCGGGATCCGCAGGCGGTGCCGACCAGGGCCAGGGCGGCCAGGACGGCGACGACGACGATGCCAGGGCGGCGGCGTGAGGACGGAGCGGAGTGCATGGATACCCCCAGGTGGCGGCCGGGTCAGGCGACGCTGCCGAGATAGCGTTCGAAGATGTCGTCGGCGGCGCAGCGGGCCGGTTCGCCGACGAAGACGACGGTTCCCTTGTGCAGGATGTAGACGTAGTCGGCCAGGCCGAGGACCCGGTCGACGTACTGCTCGACGATGAGCATCGACCGGCCCTCGGCCCGGAGGGCCTCCAGGGCGGCGAAGATCTCGTCGACGACGATCGGGGCCAGCCCGACCGAGAGCTCGTCGGCGAGGACGAGGTCGGCGTCGGTGACCAGCGAACCGGCCAGCGCCAGCATCTGCTGCTCCCCACCCGACAACGTGCCCGCCTCCTGGTTCAGGCGCTGCCCGAGCTTGGGGAAGAAGGCGGTTGCCTTGGCCACCGCCTCGTCGGCGCGCTTGGATCCCGCCTGGATCAGGAGGTTCTCCCGGACGGTGAGGCGGCGGAAGATCCCTCGGCCCTCGGGCACGAGCGAGATGCCGGCCCGGGCCCGCTGGTGGGCGGAGGAGTGCTCGACCGGCGCGCCCTGGAAGAGGATCCGGCCGGCGCGGGTCGGGGTGAGCCCGGCGACCGTCCGCAGCAGCGTCGTCTTGCCTGCGCCGTTGGCGCCGAGGAGGGCCACGGCGGTCCCCCGCGGCACCCGCAGGTCGACGCCGTGGAGGACCTCGGTGGTGCCGTACCCCGACCGTACCCCCCCAAGCTCGAGGACCATGCTCATTGCACCGCTCCGGCCTGTGCCGCTCCGGCGATGCGCTCCTGCCCCCGGAGGTTGTCGAGCCGCCACCGCGACGCCGTGGCAAGGGCGGAGAAGTCGGGCAGGCGGACCAGCCCGGCCAGGCCGTTCGGCGTCTGGGCCAGCACGATGGCCGCGGCGCCGAAACCGACCGGGAGCCAGTCGAGCACGGTGGGCGAGGTGAACACGCTCGGGACGGCGACGAGGAGCAGGGCGGCCAGGATCGACCCGCCGAGCGACGCCATCCCGCCGGTGACGAGGACCGTGACCCACAGCAGCGACTGGAAGAATCCGAAGCTGATCGGGTTGACGGAACTCGTCAGCGTGCCCTCGAGGCCGCCGGCGATGGCGGCCAGGAACCCGGCCAGGCAGAAGATCAGCACCCGGGAGACGACAGGGTTGACGCCGAGGCTCTCGGTGGCGGGCACTGAGTCCCCGAGCCCCCTCAGCACCCGCCCCAGCCGCGTGACCCGGACCGTCTCCACGGCGACGACGCCGGCGGCCACCACGGCGAGGACGAAGTAGTAGAACGCCCGGTCGCTTCCCAGCGAGAACCCGAACAGTTCGGGACGGGAGATGTGGACGATCCCGGCCCGGCCGAACATGAGCTCCGTCCCGAACAGCAGCGACTGGGCCAGGACGCCGAAGGCGAAGGTGGCCAGGGCGAGGAACAGCCCCGACAGCCGCACGGCCGGGATGGCCAGGACGGCGCCGACGGGCAGGACGATGAGGCCGCCGGCCAGCAGGGCCACCAGGTAGGGGACACCGGCGTGCTGGAGGTGGGCCACCGTGGTGGCGCCGAAGACGACGAAGACGGCGTGGGCCAGCGAGATCTGACGGGACAGCCCAAGGAGCAGGCTGAGACTGGAGAAGATGAGGACGAAGGCCAGCACCGACGTGGCGGTGAACAGCTGGGAGCCGCTCAGCACCGCCGGGGCGAGGGCGGCGGCGGCCGCCGCGGCGACGAGGAGTGCCCCGGGGAAACGGGGAGCCCCGGCCCGGACGGCCCGGGACCGCACCGGCGCCGCCACCGCCTTGAGGATCTCGGGGAAGCTGCCCTTGGGGGAGAGCACGAGGATCCCGAAAAGGATGAAGAAGGGCAGGCTGTTGGGGAGCCCGGACAGCGCCGGCCGGGAGGCGACCAGCTTGGTGGCCAGCGACGCCGCGACGCCGAGCCCGATCGCCCCGAGGTACGTCTTGGGGATGCTCGTCAGCTTCCCGACGACGGCGGCGGCGAAGGCCTGGATCACGAGGCCGGTGAGGACGATGGAGTCGAGCCCGAGCGTCGGGGTGAGCAGCACGCCGGCCAGGGCGGCGAACGACGACCCGAGCATCCACGAGAAGCGGGTGATCCCGGCCGAGTTGAGCCGCTTGAGCTCGGCGAGTTCCGGATCACCGACGACGGCCCGGGTATAGAGCCCCAGCCGGGTGAACCGGAAGAAGGCCAGCAGCGCCGCGCCGCTGAGGGCGGCGATGATCACCAGCATCGTCTGGTCGATCCCCACCCGCACGCCGGGAAGCTGGTACGTCCACCGGGGGAAGATCGGGTCCATCTGGCGGGTCTCCGGGCCGTAGATCGCCACCGCCAGGGCCTGGAGGACGACGAGGAGACCGAGCGAGACGACGACGTAGGTGGCCGCTCCGGTGCCGTGCAGCCGCCGGAACAGCACCCGGTCGATTACCACACCGAGGGCCGGCCCGACCACGAGCACGGCGATCGGGATGGAGAGGCCCATGGGAAGCCCGGCGTCGACGGTGAGCGAGTAGAAGGCGAAGGCCCCCACCATGCCGACCGCGCCATGGGCGAAGTTGAAGACTCCCGACGTCGAGTACGTGACCACGAGACCCATCGCCGCGATGGCGTAGACGGACCCCGTGGTGAGCCCGATGACGACGAACGGCAGGTACGACTTCATTGCCGGCGGCTCACGCCTCGCACAGGCGGCAGGGGCGCAGGCCCGGCGGAACGGCGTCGGGCGCCACCCGGCAGACCGAATGGGTGGGCAGCGCGACGCAGGACGGCCGGTGGTACTCGGTCAGCCCGTCCGCCACCGCCACCCATCCGTCGTCATCGTGGGCCTCGGCGACGACTGCCGGGCGGACGGCCTCGTCGTCGGCGGGAAGGCCGAGGAGCGCCGTGAGCGCACGGGTCTTGCGCCGCTCGACGCCCCGGCGGATCCAGGCCAGCGTGCCGGCGCCGAGCAGCGAGCTGAGGAGCAGGATGCCAAGGCCGGCGGCCACGCCGCCGTAGGCCGCCCGCGACGTCAGTTGGTCGGCGGTCCTCCACCAGGCCACGGCCAGCGCTCCGGCGCTGAGGGCCACACCGGTCACACCGATGCGGAGCGGGCGGGCGAGCGCAGCGGCGCCGTCGACCATGGCGAGGCGCCCGTCACCGGCGACCCCCCGGGACCGCGCCAGCGAGCGCAGCACCGGCTGGCGGGCGGCGGCGGTGTCAGCGTCGCCGGCGCCCCGCCGGCCGGCCGCGCCGTCGCGCAGTTCGACGGTCACCGTGTCGTCGCCGGCCTCGTCCCCCGCCAGGCGGTCGAGCGCCGCTTCGATGCGGTGCAGCTTGCGCCACTCGTCGTGGAGGTCGGCCGAGATCAGCAGGACGGCGCCGGCCCCGAAGATGAGAAGGCTCCCGATGCCGCCGGAGACCACGTAGCACAGCGCTTCGGGGGTGTCGGTGCTGTTGCTCACCCCGATGTAGCCGAAGATGAGGACCACGACGCCGGCGACCAGCAGCCCGACGCCGGCCACCCGGTCCCACTCGGCCCGGACCCAGGTCTTCAGATCTGCGTTCACCGCCCTGTTCCCTTCTTCGTTCGCGTCAGACGCCACACGCCGGGCGAGAGGATCAGCAGCCCGGCGCTCAATCCGAGGAGCGCGTACACCAGTCGCAGCCGGCCGCCGACCTTGAAGGTGCGAGCGGCCTGCAGCACCACCGCCTGCGGCGCCTTCGGCGCGATCGCCGCGCCGGCGAATCCGTTCGCCGGCGCCGGGCTTGGCGGCGGAAGCGCCGATTCGATCGGGGCATCGGAGTAGCTCGGAGTCGCCGGAGCGGCGAAGCTCTGGTCGGCCAGGCCGGACGCCGGCGCCGTGCCGCTCGCCTCGGCCGCGGTCGCCCCCGGCCCCACCGGCCCGGTCGCACCGGCGGCGGCCGACGGCGGCGGGGCCGTGCTCGAGGCAACCGGTTCGGACGAAGCGGTCGCCGGGACGCCGTCGGACACGTCGCTGTCGCTGGCCGCCCCCAGCGAGATCGCCGTCGAGGCGGCACCGAAGCGGTAGACGAACGTGCCCTGGGGGTTGCCCGGCACCGGAACCGGGTGGACGCTCTGCACCTCGAGGAGATCCGCGGATCCGGCGCCCTCGCCCGAGACCGTCCTGACGGACAGGCCCGACTGCTTCAGTGCGTCGTTGAGGTTCTTCGTGCCGGAACCGATCGGGGCCGGGGCCTCATGGTCGTTGGCGTGGACACCGTCGGGCCCGATCGTCACCGACTGCCGGAAGGCCCGGGCGCCCTCGATCACCAGTTCCCGCGAGACATCGGGATGGTCGGCGCCCTGCTTGTACACGCTGGTGGAGCGGCTCCGCACCAAAGCGATCGTGAGGGCGCCGCCACCGAGGGAGAGTCCCCAGTTGGCGCTCTCGGCGGCCACGGTGACGTTGCCGGCGTCGTCGATGGCGACGTGGGTCTCGGCGGCCGAGCGCGAGACGGCGTCGGCGCCTTCACCGATGAACTCGGCGTTGGCCGAGCCGTTGGCCTTGCCGCGGTCGGCCGCTGCCCGCAGGTCGTACGACCCGGTGGGGTCGACCACCTCGGACTTCGGGGTCGTGGGGTAGTCGGCTCGGGCATAAAACGGGTAGCCCGCCGGTGGCTGGACGTGGGCGGCGTTGGCCACCAGTCCGGGAAAGAAGACGGCCGTCTCTCCGGGGTAGGGCAGAGAGGCGAACGTCACCGAGCGGCCCGTCGAGTCGCCGGTCGCTTCCGAGACGGGGCCGCCGCCGTCGAAGAGGGTGTTGACGGCGACGTAGCCCGGAACCGTGTAGGTCGCCCGGATGCCCTGCGCCGAGGCGGTGGCCACGACCGGCCGGGTACCGGTCGCCCCTGCCGGCGATGGAACGAGACCGGTACCGGCGGCCACGATCGTGAGCGCTGCGGCCCCGGCGAGGATGGCTGCCGGCCTCCCGCGGGCCGGTCGCGTCGCCGTTCGCACCCGAATCCCCCCTCCGCCATTCGGTTGATCAATCGAAACCTACACGACACCCTCCATCGTCGCAATACCGGACATTTTTCGACAAGGGGGTCGACCTCGATTGGTCGATCGATTTAGGATGCCTGTCGCCGGCCGGCCGTCCGGTCGGGGCTCGGGCCCAACGGAGAAAGGAGCCGCCGTGGCGGACGACGTCGGCGTCGTCGGGTCTGGAGCGGCCGGTATGGCCGCTGCCTTCCGGCTCCAGCAGGCCGGTTACCGGGTCCGGATCTACGAGGCCAACGATTACCTCGGCGGGCGGATTCGCACGGCCCGGCGGGACGGGTTCCTCATCGACCAGGGAGCCAGCATCCTGCCGACGGGATACCGCAGCCTGCTCGGCATCGTGGGGGCGGCCGGGCTCGACCACGAGCTGGTCGAGGGCGGTTCGGTGCTCGGGGTCGCCCGTGACGGGAGGATCCACGAGCTCGACGGGCGTCATCTCGGGCGCTCGGCGCTGCAAACGGGCGTCGTGTCGCCCCGCTCGAAGCTGCTGCTCACCCGCCTTGCCGTCGACGTCTTCCGGGCCCGGGCCGTCCTCGACTACGAGGACCTGTCCCGAGCCGCCGACTATGACGGGCGGTCCGCGGCTGACTACGCCGCCGCCCGGCTGAACGAGGAGATCCTGGAGTACCTCGTCGATCCGGCGCTGCGGGCGCTGGTCGGCCCGGCGGCGGAGGACCTCTCGGTGGTCGACCTGTGGTTCTGTCTCCAGAAGTTCATCGGTGCCCGTTTCCTCGGGTTCGCCGGCGGGATGGGCCGGTACCCCGAGCTGCTCGGCCGGCGCTTCGACGTGGCCTTGGGCGCCCGGGTGCTGGCCGTGGAAGAACGGGGTGACGCCGTCGAGGTGACGTGGCGGGGCACGGACGGCGTCGAGCACACCGACACCGTGGCGGGCTGCGTCGTCACCGCCACGGCCCCGGCGGCGGTGGAGATCCTGCCCGGGCTCGACCGCCCGCGGGCCGAGCTCCTGCGCCGTATCCGCTACAACCGGCAGGTGAACCCCAGCTTCGCTCTGGCCCGACCGCCGGTCGGGATCCGGGCCGCCTACGTCGAGGTCCCGCGCCGGACGCATCCCGGCCTCCTGGCGGTGGTCATGGAGCACCACAAGGCCCCCGGCCGCGTCCCGGCCGGCAAGGGCATGGTCACCGTCTACACCGAGACCAGCTGGGCCGAGGAACTGCTCGGCGACGACGACGACGTCGTCAGTAAGAAGGTGCTCGAGGCCCTGGAATCGGTCTGCCCAGGCGTGGCGGACTCCGTGGAGTTCGCGGCGGTGTCCCGCTGGGAGAGGATGGGGCCGATCACCTGGCCCGGCTTTTGGCGGGAGATGCAGTTGTTCCACGACATCCGCCGGCGCCGCGACCGCCGGATCCAGCTGGCCGGCGACTATTTCGCCACGCCCAACCTCAACACCGCCTCCACCGCCGGGGAGCGGGCGGCCCGGGACCTCCTCGGGGCGCTGGTGGGCCGGGGCCCGTCCACCCGGTGATCGCCGCCTACGCCGACAAGTTGGGCCTGGCCGACCCGTTCGACGGGCTCGTCGTCGGGGAACGGCCCGAACCGGAGCCGCCGCCGGGCTGGGTGGTGGCCACCGTGGAGGCCGCCACCGCCAATCCGCACGACCTCTCGACGCTGCGGGGGGTGATCGGCTCTCCGTTCGAGCCCCCCGTCATCCTCGGCTGCGACGGCGCCGGCTACGGGCCGGACGGGACGCCGGTGGTGTTCTGGCCGGTGCTGTCGCCCCCTCGGGACGGCTTCCGCATGCTGACCGACGGTGTGGACGGAACGTTCGCGCCCCGCATCGCCCTGCCGGCGGAGAGCCTGGTCGAGAAGCCGGGCAACCTCAGCTTCGAGGAAGCCGCCGGGCTCGGCGTGGCCTGGCTCACGGCCTGGCGCATGCTGTTCACCAAGGCCAAGGTGCGCCGGGGCGAACGGGTCCTCGTCCAAGGGGCGTCGGGGGGCGTGGCCACCGCGGCGATCATCCTGGCCCGGGCGGCGGGCGCCGCCGTCACGGTGACGTCGCGGCGGGAGGAGGCCCGGGCTCAGGCCCTGCGGCTGGGCGCCTCCTGCGCGTTGCCGTCCGGTGCCCGGCTGCCCGAGCGGGTCGACGTGGCGCTCGAGACCGTGGGCGAGGCGACGTGGGCCCACACGCTGCGATCGCTGCAGCCCGAGGGGCGCATCGTCGTGGCCGGGGCGATCTCCGGCTCCGACCCGCCGGCGGGGCTGCTGCGGGTCGCCATCCGGGAGTTCACCGTGATGGGCTCGATGATGGGAACGCGCCAGGAGTTCGCCGACCTGTGCCGCTTCGTGGAAGACCACGATCTGCACCCGCCGCTCTCGGCTGTCTTCGACGGGGTGGAGCAGGTACCCGACGCGCTGCGAGCCCTCGACGCCGGGCGGGCGCTCGGCAAGCTGGTGGTCAGGATCCGTACACGGCCGAGCTGAGCCGACGGGCCGCCCGGTCGCCCGACGCCGACGAGCCGTTCGTCCCGGGGATCGTGAGGAAGTCACCGGCGAGTTGCACCCGGCTGGTGGGATCGAGACGCCCGGTGAGCTCGGCCATGGTCCGGTAGGTACCGGCGTTGGTCCGCACCCAACCCTTCTCCCACCGGACGACGCGGTTGAACTCGACCCGGTCGGCCAGCCCCGGGATCAGCCGGTCCACCGTCGGGAGGGCCTTCTCCAGCAGCTCGTCGTCGCTCTGGCCGGCGTGGGCCTTGCTCCACTCGTCCATCCAGTAACTGGTGACCAGCCCCTTGCCCGCCGGCACGGCGCCGGTCGTGGTCTGGTGGGCGAAGTTGATGAAGCCGATCTCGTCACACTCGCTGCGGGGCAGCGACATGAAGGTCGCCGGCTCGTCGGGCCGGGTCGCCAGGGCGTGGTGCATCACGATGCAGGAGACGTAGTACAGCTCGTGGTCGAGGATGTCGGCGATGCGGGCGTCGAGCTGCGGATAGATCGAGGGCAGCACGTATCCCGGCGCGGCGATCACGCAGCCCGCTACCCGCTCGCTGTGCTCCCGGCCGTCGTGGTCCCACGTCACGGTGACCCCGCCGCCCTCCGGTTCGACCGAGGTGACGGCGGCACCGGTGCGGACGTCGCGCACCCGCTCGGCCAGCGCCAGGTTGAGGAAGTCGATCCCGCCGGGGTAGCGCAGGAAGCCCGAGCCGAGGACCTTGGTGGTGGAGAAGAAGACCTCGGCCACCGACAGGGGATCGGCGTTGGTCATGTACAGGCCCCGGGCGAAGGGGTCGATGACGTACTCCAGGATCTCCTGGTTCAGCCGCCGCCGGGCGTACTCCCCGATGGTCTCGGTGTCGACCGTGGCCAGCTTGGCGACGTCGGAGTACGACAGCGAGTCCCGGACCCGCAGCCCGTCGGTCACGAGGTTGCGCAGCTTCAGCTTGCTGCGGGCCGACAGGAGCGGCGTCGTCAGGCCGTCGAGCACCGAGCCGAGCCCGGGGATCCGGAGACGGTAGATCCTTCCCTCGCGGGGGACGGCCATGACGGCCTGGAACGGCGAAATCGCCTCCGTCAGGCCGACTTCGTCGATGAGGCCTCTGATCTCGGTGTAGGACGTCGGGAGGATCGTGGCGCCCCGGTTGAGCGTGAACCCGCCGGCGTCGAAGCTGCTCATCTTGCCGCCGATGTAGTCGGCGGCCTCGAGCACGGTGACGTCGAACCCCCGCTGGCGGAGCCGGTAGGCGGCGGTCAGCCCGGCGATGCCGGCGCCGACGACGATGGCCCGTTCCGTCGGAAGAGGGAAACGGCTCGGATCGCTGGGCATGTCGTCCCTCCCGGCAGGTCGGCAGCCTGAATCGGTCGATCAATCGAATTGACGCTAGCACGACGGTCCGATTGCTGCCAGTGTGGTGGCATGGCGCGACACCGGATCCGTCTCCTCGTGGCCCAGGTTGTCGTGCTGGCGGCGGCGTCCATGCCGGCCGTGGCGCCGGCGGCATCGGCGGGCGCCGCCGCCCGGCCGGCCGTCGAAGGCGACGGGGCGGGCGCATTCATCGCGCCACCCGGTGACCGTGTGTCCGTGAGGGTGAGCGCCACGGAGCGGTCGCCGACCTCGCCGTTCACCGGTGAAGGGGCGGGCCGCTTCGAGGTCACGCACTACCAGCGGTCGGGCGAGGTTCTCGCTTCTCTCAACGGGACCGTCACGTGCGCGTCGATTGGTGGCAAGGTGGCCCGGCTGACCGGGACGATCCTGGCCGGGACCGCCCCGGCGTTCGAGGGCGACGTCCGGGGCAAGAGCATCGCCATCACGATCGTCGACCGAGGGCCGGACCCGGACCTCCTCGGCCTTACGCCTCCGCTCGACACCGTTGCGCCGTGCCTGCCGGCCCCCGGTCTGGCGACGGTCGACCGCGGCGACTACCGGGTGTCGGCTTGACGCCTTCGCCAGTCGTTCCGACCTGCTGGACATCGATTGGTCGATCGATTTAGGATCGGCGCCGCCGGCATCGGCGCACGAGGGAGGCCGGGGTGTACGACGTCATCGTCGTCGGGGGTGGCCACAACGGGCTGACGTGCGCCGCCTATCTGGCCCGGGCCGGGAAGCGGGTGCTGGTCCTCGAGGCCCAGCCGGTCGTCGGCGGGTTCGTGCAGACCGCCGAGACCGTGGCCGAGGCGCCCGGTTTCAAGATGAGCCCGTATGCCATCGAGCACGTCCTCACCAACATCCCGTCGTCGGTCGTCGAGGAACTCGACCTCGGCCGCTACGGCCTGCGCTTCGTCCATCCCGACCCCTGGGCGGCGTGGCTGCACCCCGACGGTGCCTCCATCCGGTTCTGGCGGGACCGGGCCCGGACCGTCAAGGAGATCGCGGCGTTCTCGCCCCGGGACGCCGCCCGCTACGACCAGTTCTGCCAGATCCTGCGCGACCTCTGGTACACCGCCGCGCCGTACATGCAGGGCCACCCCCGCCGTCCCGACCCCGGCATGCTCGTCGACATCGCCCGGCGGGCGGCCGGAACCCGGCGCAGCCTCGCTCCCGGAGCCCGCATTGCGCTGCAGTCGCCGGCCCAGGTCATCGAGGAGTGGTTCGAGGGTGACGAGATCAAAGCCGCACTCGGCTGTTACGCCGCCTGCTCGATGGCGTCGATCGACGAACCGGGCACCGGCATCCTCCTCTCGGTCACCGCCGTCACCCACGAATGGGGGGCACGGCGCTGCGTGGGCGGCGCCGGCGAGTTCACCCAGGCCCTGGCCCGGTTCGTCGTGGCGCATGGCGGCGATGTGCGCGCCGCCAGCCCGGTCCGGGAGATCGTCGTCCGCAACGGCCGGGCGCAGGGCGTCGTGCTCGATGACGGCGTGGAGATCACCGGCGAGCACGTCGTCGCCGCCCTGGCTCCCACCACGCTGCTCACGAAGCTGCTCGATCCGTCGGTCGTGCCCGATCAGACTTGGGCCGAGTTGCGGGGCATGCAGGTCTGCCACAACAACATCTCGGTGGGGAAGGTCGATGTCGCGCTGTCCCGCCGGCCGCGCCTGCCCCGCCATGAGGGCGAGCGCGACATCCTCACGTCCACCATGCTCCTGGCGCCCCACATCGATTACGTGCGCCGGGCCATGAGCGGCTTCCAGCGGGGCGAACTCGGTGACGAGATTCCCATGTGGGTCGTCATGCCGTCGATGCTCGACCGCAGCATCGTTCCGCCGGGCAGCGACGGCGACTCGCTCTACATCTACCTGCCGGCGTTGCCCTACGAGCTCTCCGGCGGCGCGACGTGGGCCGACGAGCGGGACAAGTTCGCCGACCGTTGCCTCGACATCCTCGACGGTTACGCCCCCGGTCTCAAGGGCAGCGTGATCGGCCGGGAGCCGATCACGCCCACCGATCTCGCCGCCCACGCCCCCCGGGGCAACCTGTACCACGTCGACCTCTCGCTGGCCCAGATGGGGCCGTGGCGGCCCATCCCGTCGCTGGCCGGGTACCGCACTCCCGTCGACCGGCTGTGGCACAGCGCCGCCGGCGCCCACCCCATGGGCCTGCAGACCGGGTGGAGCGGGCGGACCACAGCCAGGACGGTGCTGCGGGCCATGCGTCCCGCCCGCCTGCCCCGGGCCCGAGCGGCCCTCCGGCGGGCGTCCCGATGAACGGCCGCCCGACCGCCGCCCGGCCATGACCGCACCGGCGGAGCGAGACCCGCAGGCGCCGATCTTCGTCGTCGGCGGGGGACCGTCGGGGCTGGCCGCCGCCTACCGCCTGCAGGAAGCGGGCCGGCGTCCGGTCGTCCTCGAGGCGGAGGACAGCCCCGGGGGGAAGATCCGGACCCGCACCGAGAACGGGTTCGTCGTGGAGGCGGGAGCGAGCATTCTTCCCAGCGCCTACCGGAACGTGCTCGGCATCGTCCGCGACGCCGGCCTCGAGGGCGAACTCGTTCCCGGCGGTTCGGTGGTCGGCTTCGCCCGGGACGGCACGATCCATTACCTCGACTCGGCCCGGCTGTTCTCCGACGCCGCCCGCACCCGGCTGCTGTCGTGGCGGGCCAAGCTGTCGATGGCCAAGCTCATGGTCGACAACCGCCGCATCCGCCGCCACCTCAGCTACGAGGACCTCTCGGCGGCGGCGGCCTTCGATACCGAGACCGCCGAGGAGTACTGCCGCCGACGCCGGGTCGACCGGGACGTCTACGACTACGTCGTCGACGCCACCCTGCGGGGTCTCCTCGGCACCCGGGGCGACGTCGTATCGAAGGTCGACTTCTTCTTCTCCTTCAACAACGTGATCGGCACCAAGCTGTACGGGTTCCGGGGCGGGATGTCGACCTACGCCGAGCGTCTGGCGGAGAAGCTCGACGTCCGGACCGGCGCCCGCGTCCGGGAAGTCGTCGATACCGGTCACGGCGTCGAGGTGACCTGGGCCGGCGCCGACGGCCGGGACCGGACCGAGGTCGGGGCGGGCTGCGTCGTGGCCGTCTGGGGCACGCAGGTGCCTGAACTCCTGCCGCAGCTCGATCCGGCCGCGGCCGGATTCCTGCGCCGGCTCCGGTACACGACCAGCGTGAACCTCAACGTGGCGCTGTCCCGGCCCCCGGCGGGGAACCCGGCCTTCGTGATCCAGGTGCCCCGCAGCGTCGACGAAGGGCTGTTCGGGATCACGCTGGAGCACAACAAGGCCCCCGGACGAGTCCCCGACGGCAAGGGCCTGCTCGGCGTCTACACCATGTCCGACTGGGCCGAAACGCTGATGGACGAGGACGACGACACCGTGGTCACGAAGGTGATGGACGCCACCGAGCGCGTCCTCCCCGGCGTGAGCGGCGACGTGGACTTCGTCCGGGTGAACCGCTGGTACCCGGTGATCGTCTACAGCCGGCCGGGCCTGTACCGGGAACTGGGCGAGTTCAACGCTCTTCGCCCCCGCGGGGGACGGGTGCACCTGGCCGGCGACTACTTCTCCTGCTCGAACCTCAACACCGCCACCGCCGCCGGCGAGCGCGCCGCCCGGGAGCTTCTTGCCGTGCTGGGAGGCCTCATCTCACGGTCTGCACAACCCTTGTAAGCGGCTTCAATTCCGTCAGAGGTGATTCTGACCAGCCGGTTGGCGTTTCGGAAGGGGGCCGTACGCGCAACGACACGGCCCCCATCCAACAGAGTCCGACATGTCCCCAAAGCGCCGCCGACTTCCTCACCCCCGGGCCATTCGGGATCTGCCACTATGCGCAGGTTCCCGAAGAACAACGCGGCCGCCCGTTTCGGCGTTCCTGAGGAACAACCCCTGTTCCTCAGGAACGCAGGTTGGCGGACCCGTCCGGAACTGCCGCGCCCGAGGAGAACTGGGTCTTCCGTCTCTCCGCCTACCAGGACCATCTCGACGAACTGTTACGCACCAGAAGCGGCGATCGGGCGAATCGGCTTCAAACCCCGAGGGCGCAGAACGGCGCCTGAAGGCGGCCGTTCCTGCCGTGGGAACCCACGTCAGCGGGAGCCCGCTCAGTGCCTGCGGGAGATGGTGACCTCGGTCGGGTTGGCGAGCATGTCGTAGACCGCCGAGTACTTCGCCCCCGCCGCGACGAGAGCGTCCTTCTGGTCCTCATCGCATTCCGCATCGACGTCGAACTCGACGGTCACGTTGCTGAAGCCCTTGCGGATGTCGGGGTCGACGCCCAGCACCCCGCGGACGTCGATGTCCGCACTCACCGTCGACGACACCTTGTTCAGCTTGATGTTGCGGGCGGCCGCGCCGGTGGCGACGCCAGCGGTGATACAGGCCGCCAGCGCGTGGAGCACGTACTCCTGCGGTGTCGGTCCGTGGCCGTGCCCGAGTGTGGGATGGTCGGCCGTGAAGGAGAACTCCTGCACGTGCACCTGGTCGGCGCCGATGCCGTACCACTCGTAGATGGTCGAGCGGCTTGCGGTCCCCTCGACCCACTCGTTCTTGGCCGAGAACCGGAACGCGGCCAACTCTCCGTTCTCTCGGAACCTGGCGATCGATGCGAACATCTTGTCGCACGGAACGCCGTTGACTTCTTCGCTCATCTCTGGCTGCCCTTCTCTCTGGAGGTTGGATGGGTGTGGCCCTGGGCTACCTCGCGACCGCAGCTGATCTCCCGGTCGCGAGGTGGTGCGCGAGGTGCTCGGCGAGGTCGGCCGTGTCGTCCTCGGCGCCGTGGATGAAGCTCGACTTGCGGCGGCGGAGGAAGGTGCCGCCCAGGAAATACAGGCCGGGCGCGTCAACCACGCCACCGTCGTGGCGGAGCCGGCCGGCCGGGTCGAACACCGGAAGGTCGAGCCACGAGAAGTCGGAGCGGAAGCCGGTGGCCCAGACGATGGCCGTGATCTCGCCTGAAACGAGGTCGAGGGTCAGGGGAACATCTTTCGGGATTCTCGTTGGTTCGCAGCGTCCCGGCGGTTCGTATTGGCCGTCGAGGTCGTGGGCCGTTATCCACTCGTCGATGTCGCGGAGGAGGCGGTTGGTCTTCTGGTCGGCCAACCGGCAGTGGTTGCGCAGACCGCCGGAGAACAGCGCGACGCCGTCGCGGATCGCGCCGAGGCGGCCACGGAGCCGGACGCCCTTGTCGGTGAGGGCGTTGAGGTCGAGCGTCCGTCGTTCGGGCGTGCCGATCAGCTGCGGTGACGCCACGGCTCGGGCCTTGAGGATCTCCTCGACCTCGTCGTAGCGCTCGTCGAGTCGCCCGATGACCTCCATCCAATGTTGGATGTCACGGCCACGATAGGTGCGCGGCATCCGCACATGCTCGCCAACCGAGAGCGTCACCGGACGGCCTGAGGCGTGGATCTCGTCGGCGAGCTGTATCCCCGTGGCGGCGGCACCGACGACGAGGACACCGCCATCGGGAAGCTGATCGGGGCTGCGGTACTCGAGCGGGTTCACCGTGACGACGGTTTCCGGCACGCCGGCCGCGAAGTCCGGCAGGTGAGGAAGGTTGCAGGCGCCACTGGCCAGTACCAGGCAGCGGCATTGCCACGTCCCCCGGTCGGTGACGACGAGGAAGGTGTCGCCGGACGAGCGAACCGCCGTCACGGTGGTGCCGGTCTGCACGGGCGCGCCGACGAGCGCCGCGTACTCCTCGATGAAGCCGGCGATCTCCGGAGCGGTCATGAACCCGTCGGGGTCCTCGCCGTCGTAGATCCGACCGGGAAGGCGCGTCTGCCAGTTGGGGGTCAGCAGCGTGAAGGAGTCCCATCGCTGCGTTCGCCAGGCGTTCGCCACGTCGCCCCTTTCGAGCACGACGTGGTCGATGCCGCGATCGGCGAGACGCTTGCTCATCGCCAGGCCGTTGTGGCCACCGCCGATGATCACGGTCGTCACCGACCGGTCCGGCCGCATCACACGACGCCCATTCGCTGGAGGAGCGGTTCGGGCCATCGTCCGCCGCACCAGACCTTCTCGCTGGTGATCTTGCCGTTCGCAATCGTGAACCGGTGGGCGTGGTGACCGCGATGACGTACACCGTCCTCGCTCCACTCCAACTCATAGGTGACCACTTCGCCGCCGTCGACAGGGAGCCGCTCGATGTCGACAAACGTGGCCGGGTGGGCGAACCACTTGGCGTACTCCGCCTTGATGGCGGTCTCGCCGACGGCCCGGAACCGCCAGCCGGGCACGGTGGCGTCGAGTTGTGCGTCGGGGGCGTAGCTGTCGCAGCCGTCGACGTTGGCGGAGGCGATGGCGTCGAGGAGCCGGGCGATGGGGTCGTCGCGCATCATCACTCCCCACGCCGGCCGAGCGGCGCCGGGCGTACGGTCAGTTGAAAGACATCGTTGCGGGCGTAGTGGCCGACGGGGTCGAACTCCCGCCGGGCGGTCGTGAGCCGTCCGAGATCGAGGGTCGCCACGAGCATGCCGGCCTGCTCGGTGAGGGGACCGGCCATGACGCTTCCGTCGGGTCCGACGATGACCGTGTTGCCTCGGGAGGGCCAGTCGCCCTCCGCGCCGGCATAGAGCCGGTCGGCGTCGGGCAAGGTCCGGGGAATGTCGCGGGCGTGGAGGCAGGTGTTGGTGCCGATCACGAACACGCGACCCTCGCGGGCGATGTGGCGGAGCGTGGAAAGCCAGGCGTCGCTGTTGTCCCAGGTCGGTGCGAGGTAGATGTCGATGTCCTGCTGGTAGAGCGCGGCGCGGGCGAGGGGCATCAAGTTCTCCCAGCACAGGAGCCCGCCGACGCGGCCGAACCCGGTGTCGAACACGGGCAGCGGCCGGTCGCCCCCGCCCCAGACGCTCCGCTCGCCGCCGGTCGGCATGAGCTTCCGGTGGATGCCGGCGACGGCTCCGTCGGGGTCGAGGTAGAGCAGCGTGTTGTAGAGCGTCCCCGAGCGCACCCGCTCGCTGACCCCGACGGCGACCCACGTGCCGGCTTCGCGAGCCGCCGCGCCAAGCGCCTCCGTCGTCGGGCCGGGGATGTCGACGGCCTGGTCGTGGAGGCGTTCGTACCAGTCACGGTCGGAGAAGGCCGGGACCCGCCACACCCAGTCCGGGTAGCCGGGCACGATCGCCTCGGGGAACACCACGAGCTGCGCACCGGCCGCCGCCGCCTCCTTGATGGATACGAGGAGTCGCTCGACGGTGGCGTCGCGGTCGAGCAGCACCGGCGTGGTCTGCACCGCGGCAACCGTGACGCATTTGTCCGGGGCGAATCCCATGTGCGCTTCCTCCTCGGGTCTGGCTCCACCCGATGGAGCGCCAGATCGAGGCCGGTGGCCGCCAGATCCCGTCTGGCACATCGCCAGACGACTCCGGTCTGCGCTCCAGCGCCCAGCGAGGGCGCGCCGGTGGTCAGCGGCGGAGAAGGCCCCGGACGTAGGCCGCCTGGCCGGCGTGTTGCAGGTCGTCGACGGCCACGCTCACCAGGCGGACGCCGACGGTGACGGGCGGATCCCACGACGTGTCGACGACGCGGTCGAGATCGTCCGGGCAAAGATCGGCGACGAAGGCGGCGGTCCGCCCGGCCACGGCGTCGTGGTAGGCGACGAGCACCCCGCTCGATTCGGGGTGGACGGCGTCCACGTCGGCGTCGGAGTGGCCGTAACCGTGGTTGTCAGGGTCGGGTTCGAGCCCGAACCGCTCGGCCCAGCCACCGGTCACCCACAACTGCGCCTCGCCGATCAGTTCGGAGACGTGATGGTCCTGCACCCGGGTGAGATGCCAGACGAGCCAGCCGATCGGGTTGGTGTGCGGGGCCGGCCGGGTGCAAAGTTCGTCCCGCCCGAGGCCTTCGACCGCAGCTCGGACGATGGGCTGGATACGGCCGAACAATTCGGCCAGGGTCTCGTTGCTTTCCACGGCACTCGGTTCTACCCGGTCGGGCGGGGGGCGACGCCCACTTCCGGCCGCCAGGCGTCAGGATGTCTGCGCCACGGCGGCGAGAAGGAGGTTGAGGAACGGATGAGCCGGACGGAAGAGCAGGCCGATCGCACCCTCGTCCGGAGTGCCATCGAGGACGAGCGTCAGGAGTTGAACCTCGAAGTCGCCCGGTTCCAGGGGGAGATCACCGCCCTGCGGGACCAGCTGGCGGCGGGCGAGATCGTGGCCGAGCACCTCCGGGCGGAACTCGACGCCGCCCGGCGGGAAGCCGCCGAGGCGCAGGCCGCCCAGCGGGCGGACCAGGCCCGGCTGGAGGAAATCCGCCGGACGGTGGCCGATCTGCGGAAACAGGCCGCCGACGCCGAAGCGGCCCTCCGCCGGGCCGAGGACGAGAGGGCGGCGGTGATCGCCGCCCTCGGTCGCCGGGCCCGGCGCCAGCTGAGCGCCAGCTGATCGCCCCGTCCGAACGACGTACCAGTCATCTCGTTGTCTGCACCGGTGCAGGCGTATCCCCCGGCGCCGGAACACGCGCTCAAGGGGCGGCAGATTTGTGCCGATTGCTCCAGCGTGAAGAAGACGAACCCGTTCACCATCGACGACGTCCACAACGACACGGTCGCCACGCTGGCCGATCTGATGGTCGACCCGGGCCGGTGCGAAGGCGCCGTTCTCTTCCACGAGAACCGCCGGGTGATGATGTTTCCCGCCGGCCGTCCGCCGATCCTGTGCCGGAGCCGGGCCAAGGAGCTGGCCACCGCCGAGCTGTACCTCCCGCTGCGCTCGGCCAACTGAACCGCTCCGGTCGACGTCCTGTGACCGGGTCGTTACACGCCTGAGCGGGACGTTGCCCCGAAGCGGGGAAGTAGCCAGGCATGGCGTTCCTCGCCGTGCACGACCGGGGGGCCCGCTCGCCGGTCCTCAGGGTGCTCGTCCCGTCCTGCGAGGCGCTCGGGGCGGCCGCCGTTCTCACCATCGGGCTCGTCACCGCCGGAATTTCGGGATGGGGGATGGCGCTGTCGGCCTGCCCCGGTATCGCCGGGGTGACCGCCGTGGGGCTCTGGAGCGTTCGGCAGCACCGGGCCGGCCGGGTCGACGCCCGGTTGCCGGGGCCCCGGCCGACCCGGAAGGAATGCGCCGTCCGGGTCTCGTTCCTCTTCAGCCAGAGCCTCGACCGGGTGCTGGTCGTCGATGGGCTGGCCGAGACCGGTGCGCTCCACCCGGCATCGCCGCGGACGCCGTTCTCGCTCGTCGTCCGCCGGCCCCGTCCGGCGGAGGCCGACCGGCTCGTCGTGACCTTCGTGACCGGGTGCTGCGAGGACGGGGAGGATGTGGAGCTCGTGTTCCGGGGCTGCTCCCGGCGGGTCCTCCTCCGCGGCGGCGACGCGGAGCTCACCGTCGACCTGGCCGAGCCGGCCCGGTTCCTCCTCGCCTGACCGGGGCCTACCCCGGGTCGGCGCCGGCCCCGGGGGTGGCGATGGCGGCGGCCAGGCGGCGACGGTAGGCGGCCGACAGCGCCGCTTCCAGGACCCGGCGCCCCCGGACGGCGGCATCGCGGGGCGGGCCGGAAACGCAGCGGGCGAACGCGCCGCTCAGGTCGTCGACGAGCCGGCGCAGGGCCACGGCGTAGTCGGCGCGCTGCTGCAGGGCCCGGGTGGCGAACTCGAGGACCAGCGCCATGCCGTCGGAGAGCACCTCGCTCAGCACGGCCACGGCCTCGGCCTCCGTCAGTTGCCGCCCTTCGGTGGCGACGGCGAAGGCGCGCAGGGCGTCGGCCGCCGCCCATTCGGCGGCGGCCAGGAAGAGCTCGTCCTTGGAGGCGAAGTGCCGGTAGACCGTGCCCTTGGCCACGCCGGCGGCGTCGGAGATCGATTCGATCCGCACCGCGTCGTAGCCCCGCTCGGAGAAGGCGGCCGCCGCTTCCCGCACGAGCCGGTCGAGGGCCGGCCGGTCGGGCATCGCCCGATCCCCGATCATCCGGTCAGGCATCACGGATCCCCCGGGCGCTGTGCACGACGAGGGCCGCCCCGACGACGACCGTGACGCCCGACAGCAGCAGGACGGCCCGGACGCCGGGCAGCCGGCCGAGGCCGGGGAGGCGCACCGTGTGGAGGACGTCGGCGGCGGCGCCGGCGGCGATGGCGGCCAGCGCCAGACCGCCCCGGATGAGGACGTGGAAGGCGGCGAAGGCCGCCACCCGCTCGTCTTCGTCGACCCGTTCCTGGAGCACGTCCATGGCGGCGGTGAGGGCCATCGCGGTGGCGGCGCCGAACCCGACGGCACCGAGGAAGGTCAGGGCCACGTTGGGCGCCAGGCTCATGAGGGCGATCACGGCGCCCTGCACGGCCACGGCCGCCCCGACCACGACCACCCCCCGCAGCCCGCTCAGATGGAGGATCCCGAGGCCGGCCGCCGCCCCCACCCCGAACAGGGCCACGAGCACGCCGAACTGGAGGTTGCTGGCGCCGAGGACGTTGCGGACGAAGACGATCCCGAGCGAGAACAGCGCTCCGATCCCCAGCGCCGCCACCGTCGCCGCGGGGGCGATGGCCCGGACCAGCGGGAGCCGGAAGGCCTCGAAGAAGCCGGCCGGCTGCTCCTCGTCACCGCCGGCGCCCTCGTGGGCCTCGGAGAAGCCCTGCAGCTCCGCCAACTGCGCCACGAGCGCCATCGAGACGAGGAAGGTGACGGCGTCGAAGACGAACACGGCGATCATCCCGGGGCTGCCGGCCCCGGGGCGGCCACCGGAGAAGGCGAACACCGCTCCGAAGGCGCCGGCCCCGAGCGGGATCGTTCCGTAGGACGAGCCGAGGATGAGGCCGTTGGCCAGGCTGAGGTCGCCGTCGCCGGTGAGCCTCGGGATGGCGGCGTCGCGGGCGGGCAGGAACACGAGGCCGCCGACTTCGAGCAGGAAGGCCCACAGGTAGACCCACCAGATGGCGCCGACGAACGGAATGAGGACGACGATGCCGGCCCGGGCGGCGTCCATGGCCATCATCGTCCGCCGGGCGTCCCACCGGGCGACGAGCCGGGTGGCCAGCGGGCCGGCCAGCACCGTCGGCGTGAGCCGCAGGACGAGGACGGCCCCGACGGCGGTCGACGAGCCGGTGATGTCGAGGACGAGCGCCATCAGCGCCACCATCGCCATCCAGTCGCCGAGGCCCGACACCGTCTGGCCGGCCAGCAGGTCCCGGTAGCCCCGGCGGGCCAGGAGGTCGCCCAGCCCGCCGCCGTCGCTCACCGCCGGCTCAGCCATCGTCGGCCCGGGCGTCGCCGGCCCGGCCACTGTCGGCGCAGCCGTTCGGCGGCGTAGGCGAGGGCCAGCGCCGCCCAGCCCCCGACGGCGTCGAGGAAGTAGTGGTTCCCGGTCACCACCACGGCGAAGAGCGTGGCGGCGGGATAGAGGAAGACGAGCCAGGACAGCGCCGGCGGTCCGGCGACCGGGAAGGCGGCGAAGGCGGCCCACGTCGACCAGCCGAGGTGGAGGCTCGGCATGGCGGCGTAGGGATTGCCGGTCTTCGGCGTTTCGGTCTTCGCTCCCACCGGCCCGATGCCGCCGACCGTCTCGACGGTGTCGACGATGCCGTAGCGGGCGGGCAGGAGCCGGGGCGGGGCCAGGGGGTAGACGGCGAAGCCGACCAGGCCGAAGACGAGCACCCAGCCCAGGATGTTTCGCCACTCCCGGTAGCGGCCGGGCGCGGCGGCGTAGAGCACGAGGAGCACGAGGCCGGGAACGACGAAGTGGGCCAGCCCGTACCAGACGTTCCAGAACCGCAGGAAGGTGTCGTGGCCGAGGAAGTGGCGCTGGATCCAGCCCTCCCGGAAGAGGCCGAGAACCCGCTCGGCGTGGACCTCGGCCCCGGCGTGCTCGAACGCCGCCGAAGCGGCACCGGTGATCTGGGCCCGCACCAACCGGTACAGCTCGTACACCGCGGCGATGAGAACGACCTGGGTCCACCAGCTGGGCCGGGCCGGCGAGTCGCTCACCGCAGCCACTGGGCCAGCTCCCGGGCGGCGGCGGCGCAGCCGGCGCCGGTCGGCCGGCCGCCCGCCGTCCACACCAAATTGAGGCCGACCGGCAAACCCGGCACCTGCCAGGCGGCCGACGCCGCCCGGGTGATCCGCTCGACGAGCGACCAGCCCGGCGGGGTCGCCGGCCGCCCGCCGGTCACCAGGCGGCGCAGCGCATCGCCGACCGACCCGTCCTCCAGCAGGCCGCCGTGGAAGGCGGGCACGACGATGACGTCGTCGCCGAGGCGGCCGGGCGGGGCGGCCACGGCGTCGGCCAGCGGGAACACGACGACCTGAGTGACGAGCGCCGGGGTGCAGCCGATGGCCGCCCGCAGCGCCGGGGCGTGGTCGGCCAGCGAGCGCATGAGCGGTGAGTCGGGCGAGAGGTCGACGCCGGCGAGCGCCTTGACCGAGCGGGCCAGCAGCCGCAGCAGCCAGCCGCCGGCCAGGCCCCATCCGGGATGGCCCCTCGGCGGGTAGTAGACGCGGCCGGGCTCGACCAGCGGGCTCAGCAGGACGAGATCGTCGACGTCGGACGGTCGCCGGCCGAGGACGTAGGCGGTGGCCACCAGCGCCCCTTCGCTCTCGGCCACGATGGCCACCGGCCGGCCGGTGGCCCGGTGGAGCCGGTCGATCTGCCGGGCCAGCAGGCGGACGCTCTCGTCGACCGGGTGGAGCGTGTCCGAACGCTCGTAGGGGAGCGGCCGACCGTCGGCGCCGAGACCCCGGTAGGAGAAGCGCTCGGTGGCGAAGCCCGGGCCGAGGACGTCGCCCTCCTGCCCGTCCCAAGGGGTGCCGAAGCCGGCCACCATGAGGACGGGATGCCCGTCCGCCCGGGCGGAGGAGGGCGTCTCGGCGTCGGGCCGGCCGGACGGCTCGGCGGCCGCGGTGGCGCCCGGTGCACCGGTGTCGGCCTGCGCCCTCGCCACCGAGAACGAGGCGGTGACGCCGGCGGCCACGACGGCGACGACCAGCGCCACACCGACCGGCGCCACCGGCATGGCCCAGCGGGTGGTGGCGGCGCGGCGGGCGGCACCGTGCACGATGCCCCGCCACGCCCAGGCGTCGAAGAGGCCGGCGGCCGCCGCCGCCAGCGGCCGGGCGGCCGGCGGCGCGGCCGACAGGACACCGCCGGCGGCGGTCAGCACGACGAACGTCAGCGCCAGCCAGCCGACGGTGCGGAGCGGCGGAGCACCGCGGCACCAGCCGGCCCGGACGGAGCCGTGGTGGATGAACAGCCCCACGCCCAGCGCCGGCGGGACGGCGGCGAAGAAAAGCCACGACAGCGGCACGACCGCCATCCCGAACAGCAGCCCGGCCCACGGCGCCAGGAGCACCATGGTGAGAGCGGTGAAGGCGACGGTCCGGGCCAGCAGCCGGGGCGCGGCGGCGCGGGGAACGCCGTCGGGCCAGGCCAGGATCACCTGCCCGGCGGTGAGGGCGCTGCGGAAGGCGAGCACGAACAAGGCCAGAACGGCGAAGCCGGCCCACGAGCGATGGAAGACGAGCAGCCAGCGCAGATCGTGGAACACGCCGAACGGCGCCGGGGCCGTCACCTGCGGCGCCAGCCCCACCGACCCGTTGAGCCCGGCCAGCGACAGGCCGATGACTTCCAGCACCGGCCCGGCGATGGCCACCGCCAGCAGGGCGGGCCGCCGCAGAAGCGGGTCCGACTCGGCCACGACCTCGCGCCGTTCGATCAGCGGGCGGCCGCCCGGGTCGCCGCCGGCCAGCGGAGCCGTCCGCGGTCCCGGCGGCGCCCCGCCGCGGACTGCGCCGCTTCGACGACCCGCAGCCCGGCGTCGGCGATCCCGGCGCCGTCGAGCCCGAGGGCGGCCAGCAGCGCCCCGGGATCGCCGTGGGGCAGATACTCGCGGGGCGTGCCGAGCACCGCCACGGCCGGCCCGGCGGGCCCGGCCAGCCGGGCCGCGACGCGCTGGCCGATGCCGCCATCGGCGGCGCCGTCCTCGGCCGTGACCACCGCCGGATGGCGGGCGGCGTCGGCCAGCATGGCCGGATCGAGGGGGGCGGCGACGCGGACGTCCCACACCGTGGCGGCGATGCCGTGCTGGGCCAGCCGGTCGGCGGCGTCCTCGGCCGCCGCCACCAGCCGGCCGAGGGCCAGGAGGCAGACGTCGCCGCCGGCGGTGATGCGGCGGGCCTGCCGGCCGGCACCGACCGGAACCCGTCCGGCGGGGGCGGGACGGGCGGCGGCGTTGGGCCACCGCAGGGCGCACGGCCCCGAGGCCGACAGGGCCTCGGCCAGCATGACCTCGAGCTCGCCCGCCGACGACGGGGCGAACACCGTCATGCCCGGCACGCCGGCCAGGAGGGCCATGTCGAGCAGGCCGTGGTGCGACGGCCCGTCCGGCCCGGTGATGCCGGCCCGGTCGACGCAGAACACCACGGGGAGACCGTGGAGGCCGACGTCGAGGTTGACCTGATCGAAGGCCCGGCTGAGGAAGGTGGAGTAGACGGCCACCACCGGCCGGAGCCCGGCCATGGCCAGCCCGGCGGCGCTGGTCACGGCGTGCTGTTCGGCGATGCCGACGTCGAAGCAGCGGTCGGGGAACCGGGTGCGGAACGGGAGGATCCCGGTGGAGCCGGGCATCGCCGCCGTCAGGACGACCACCGACGGATCGCGCTCGCCGGCCGCCACCAGAGCCCGGCTGAAGACGTCCGTGTAGCGGGAGCCCGGCCCCCGCGGCCGGACCGGGCCGGAGCGGGGGTCGAACGGCGAGACGTCGTGGAGGCACTTCTCGTCGTCGTCCTCGGCCGGCGCGTAGCCCCGCCCCTTGCGGGTGAGGACGTGGACCACGACCGGGCGGTTCCGGCCCGCGGCCTCGCCGAGGGCCGCTTCGACCGCCGCGACGTCGTGACCGTCGAGGGGGCCGATGTAGTCGAGGCCGAGCGCCTCGAAGAACGGCGGCGGATCGACGTCGCCGGCCCGGCGCCGTAGCGGGTTGAGGCCCGTCCGGCTCAACGTGAACGGCAGCAGCGAAACGGTCGGGGCGTAGGAGCGGCCGTTGTCGTTGAGGACGACGACGACCGGCAGGCGGTGGTAGCCGAGGTTGTTCAGCGCTTCGTAGGCCATGCCGCCGGTGAGGGCGCCGTCGCCCACGACGGCCACCACCCGGCGGGCGGCCCCCTGGAGCCGGTGGGCGGCGGCCAGCCCGGCGGCGTAGCTGAGGGCGGTGGAGGCGTGGCTGTTCTCGACCCAGTCGTGGGGCGACTCGGAGCGGTTGGGGTAGCCGGAGAGGCCGCCGGCCTGGCGGAGGCTGGCGAAGACCGGCGCCCGTCCGGTGAGCAGCTTGTGGACGTAGGCCTGGTGGCCGGTGTCGAACAGCACCACGTCGCGGGGCGAGTCGAAGGCCCGGTGGAGGGCGATGGTGAGCTCGACCACGCCGAGGTTGGAGCCGAGGTGGCCGCCCGTGACCGAGACGTGGGCGACGAGAAACGACCGGATCTCGGCCGCCAGGCGGTCGAGATCGTCGGGGGAGAGCTGCCGGAGCTGCGCCGGTTCGGTGATGCGCTCGAGCAACATGGGGACCTCGGTTGTGGGATCGGGTTTCAGCCCTGGAGGTTCAATGCCTCCCGGACGCGGGTTTCCGCCTGGGACATGGCGTCGCCGCCGGCGGTCATGGCCGCCACCGCCGAAAGCGCCGGGTAGCCGGCGGCCGCCTCGGCCTGGAACCGTTCGGCGAAACCGCCGGCGGCGATGTCGGAGGCGGTGGCGGCGAAGTGGCGGGCCATGGCCTCCCGGTCGAGCTCCAGCGTCCGCACGAAACCGCCGAAGGTGGCGGTGGCGCCGTGGGCGTTGACCGAGCGGTAGAAGCCGTGCTCGGCGAAGGCGGCGAACGTCCGGCTCATCTCCCCCGACTGGTACAGCTCGAGGACCATCGCCTCGGGCGGGAGGCCGGCGCTGGTGCCGGCGGCGAAGGCCAGCTGGATGGCGGTGCCGAGATAGGGCCCCACGGTCTGCTCGACGAGGAGGTCGAGCAGCGCCTCGTCCCGGGCGCCGAGCTGCATCGCTCCCCGTTGCAGCGATCCGGCCGCCGCCGCCAGCGCCAGCAGGCGGTACCAGGCCTTGCCGGTGGCGTCGCGCTCGGCCGAGACGTAGGAGAAGAAGCCCTCGCCGGTCGTGGCCGCCCGGCGCACCTCCTCGCCCAGCATCCGGGGGGCGAAGAGCACGACGTCGACCCCGGCCGGTACCTCGATGAGGCCGTAGGCCAGGCAGTAGCCGGAGGCGAAGGCCACGGCCGAGCCGGGCTGGAGGTTCGGCCCGACGGCGGCGGTGAACGCCTCGGGGATCACCTGGTCGGGCAGCAGGACGAGCGTGAGGTCGGCGCCGGCCACGGCGTCGGCGATGCCGGCGGTGGGAAACCCGGCGGCGTCCGCCGCCCGCCGGTAGTCGTCGTCGACGTTGCCGACGGTGACGTCGAGGCCGGCGTCGTGGAGGTTGGCGGCCAGCGACGCCCCGAGGTTGCCGTAGCCGACGACGGTGATCCGGTGGTCGTCGAGGGCGTGGGGATCGGCGTCTTCCAGGCGGTAGAAGCGGGGCTCGGGCACGCTGGTCTCCTTTTCAGCGCAGCTCTTTCGGAAGGGCGAAGCGCAGCGATTCGTCGGTGACGCGCCGTTCCGTCACGTCGACCGGGCCGAGGGCGGCCAGGGCGGCGACGAGGCGGTCGACGACGGCGTTGGGCGTCGACGCCCCGGCGGTGATGCCGACGGTGCCCGCCCCGGCCAGCCAGACGAGGTCGAGGTCGGACTCGTCGTCGACCAGCCGGGCCGCACTTCCCGCCCGTTCGGCCACCTCGACGAGGCGGTTGGAGTTCGACGAGTTGGCCGAACCGGCCACGAGCACGGCGTCGCAGTCGCGGGCGAGGGCCCGGACGGCGTCCTGGCGGTTCTGGGTCGCGTAGCAGATGTCCTCGCCGGCCTGGCCCACCAGCGCCGGGAACCGGCTCCGCAGCGAGGCGACCACGTCGCTCACCTCGTCGAGGGCCAGCGTGGTCTGCGTCAGGTAGGCCACCCGGTCCGGGTCGTCGGCGTCGATGCCGGCGACGTCGGCCTCGTTCTCCACCAGGGCGATGCCGGGGACCTCGCCGAGGGTGCCGTCGGTCTCGTCGTGGCCGGCGTGGCCGATCAGCACCAGCCGGTAACCCTGCCGGGCGAAGCGGCGCGCCTCGGCGTGCACCTTGGCCACCAGCGGACAGGTGGCGTCGATGACCCGCAGGCCCCGGTCGTCGGCGCCGGCCCGGACCGCAGGGGAAACCCCATGGGCCGAGAACACGACGGTGGCGCCGGCGGGCACCTCGTCGAGCTCGTCGACGAACACCGCTCCCTGCGCCTCGAGGTCCTCGACGACGTGGCGGTTGTGGACGATCTGGCGCCGGACGTAGACCGGGGCGCCGAAGCGGGCCAGGGCCCGCTCGACGATCTCGACGGCCCGGTCGACACCGGCACAGAACGAGCGGGGAGCGGCCAGCACCACCCGGCGGGGCCGGGCGGCGGCCGCCCACTGGGCCAGCACCGGCGCCGCCCGCCGCAGAGCCCGGTAGGCCAGCACGCCGCCGGTCACCGTGTTGGCGGAGCGCAGCGGCCGGCTCGGCGTGTCGACCACCGCCCGCAGCACGGCCAGGGGCCGGACCCCGGCCGCCTCCACCAGCCAGCGGGACTCCATGTCGACGGCCAGGGTGCCGTCGTCGGACAGGCGCCGGGCTTCGCCCGGACCGACGAGGTGGTCGACCGACAGCACCGGCCCGCACCGGACGGCGACGCCGGCCCGGCGCAGCGCCCCGGCCAGCACGCCCGACCCGGGCACCGGCCGGTTGCCGAGCGGCCCGCGCACCTCGGAGGCGACGACGACCTCGCCGGGGGTGAGGTTCTCGTCGATGCCGCCGCCGAAGCCGACGACGGCCACCGCCGGCGCGCCGGCGCAGCGTGCGGCCAGGTTCACCGCCGCCCGGGCGGCGGCGTCGGCGCCGAGGCCCGTCCGGTGGATCTCGAGGTCCGGCGCGCCGGCGGCCACGGCCCGGGCCTCGAGCCGGAGCGGCGCCAGGACGACGGCGGGGCGGCCCATCACCCCGCCCCCCGGGGCGCGGGGCCGCCGACCAGCGCCGGGGTCGCCGGGTCGAACGGCGCCGCCGGCGCGCTCGGGCACAGAATCGCCTCCGCCGCGGTCAGGCCGCTGCGCACCGCTCCTTCCATCGTGGCCGGCCAGCCGGTGGCGGTCCACGCTCCGGCCAGCGTCACGCCCGGCAGCCCGGTCCGGGCGCCGGGGCGCAGCGCCCGGGTGCCGGGCCGGCAGCGGAACGTCGCCGCCGGCTCCCGGGTGACGACGGCGTCCTCGACGCGGGCCCGGCCCGCCGCCGGGAACAACGCGGCCAGGGCGGCGGTGAACAGGGCCACCAGGTCGGCCGGCCGGCGCCCGATGTAGGCGTCGGCGGCGGACAGCGACACGCCGAGGCACTGGCCCCGGCGAAGGCCGGCCGGCTCCGTGCGATCGAAGACCCACTGCACCGGCGTGCCGATCCCGGCGGCCAGCGGCAGGTCGGTGACCCGGCGGTCGTAGACGACGGTGACGTTGACGATCGGCGACGTCCCCAGCCGCTCGACCGGGCCGGGAAGGGTCCCGGGCGGCAGGAGCCCGGCGGCGACGGGCGGCGGCGTGGCGACGACGACGCCATCGGCGGCGATGACTTCGATGCCGCCCGATTCCCCGGCACGCCCGGGGCCGAGGCGCACGGCGGGCCCGCCGTGGGATCCCCGCTCGACCGCCTCGACCGCCGCCCCGCACCGGATCTCGGCGCCGGCCCGGGTGAGGGCCCGGGCGGCGGGAGCAGCGTGGAGTTGGGAGAGTGGCACCCTGGCCCAGCCGATGTCGGCCGCCGCCGGGTCGCCGAGCAGGCCGGTGCGAAAGACCATGGCCGCCTGGGCCAGCGACGCCTCGGCGGCGGTGACGTTGAGTGTCGGCCGGCCGATGAGGTCCCACACCGCCTCGATCGTCGCCCCGTTTTGGCCGTGGGCGGTGAGCCAGTCGGCGAAGGTGACGGCGTCGGCGCCGGGGTCGTCGGGGTCGACGCCCCGCAGCGCCAGCGCCCCGGCGGCGGCCCGCAGCCGCCAGCCCGGCGGGAGATGGCGGTAGCCGGCCAGCGACGGCGCCAGGTGCAGCGGCGCCGGGAGACGGTGGCGGCGCAGCCAGGCCCGCCGGCCGCCGGGAGCCACGACGGGGACGGCGAGGCGGTCCTGGAGGCGCACGCCGTCCTCGGCGCCGATGCGGGCCAGGAACGCCTGGTAGGCGGTGCAGCAGCGCAAAAAGACGTGCTGCCCGTTGTCGTACCACAGGCCTCGCCGGGCGAACGACCAGGTGGCGCCGCCGAGGCGGGGCCGGCGTTCGAGCAGCGTCACCGAGGCGCCGGCGTCGACGCAGCACAGGGCGGCGGCGATCCCCGCCAGGCCTCCCCCGACGACGACGATCCGGGGGCCGCTCATGGCGCCGGCGACGCAGGGGCGGATGACCGGTCAGTCACGTCGCGCCGACTGCCCCTCCAGGGCGCCGGTCGAAACTGCCGTTGCCCTTCTGTTACAAGGCGTTACGACTGTTTTCCGTGCCGCCGGTCCGCCCGACGGTCCGGTGTTTGAAGCGAGCCGAGGAAGGGGAGCGCGGTTGACGGCTAGGTCCTCGAGAGGACGGGGGTGCCGGATGGACGGCCAGACCGCGCAATCCGTGAAGTCGCGGAACCCGATGATGCCCGGCTTCGACGAGATCCACATCCTGTGGACCTCCGAGGGGATGAGCTGCGACGGCGACAGCGTCTCGGTCACCGCCGCCACGCTGCCCCGGATCGAGGACGTCCTCCTCGGCGCCATCCCCGGCCTGCCGAAGGTGCACCTCCACAACAAGGTGCTGGCCTACGAGGTCGGTGATGAGTTCATGGCGCCGTTCTGGGCCGCCGCCCGGGGCGACCTGGAGCCGTTCATCCTGGTGGTGGAAGGGTCGATCCCCAACGAGCAGATCAACGGGGACGGCTACTGGTCGGCGATGGGGAACTATCCCGACGGCACGCCGAAGACGCTCAACGAGTGGCTCGACGAGCTCGCCCCCAAGGCGTGGGCGGTGGTGGCCATCGGCACCTGCGCCGCCTACGGCGGCATCCACGCCATGGCCGGCAACCCGACCGGGTGCATGGGGCTGGCCGACTACCTCGGCTGGAACTTCCGCTCCGCCGGCGGGCTGCCCGTCATCAACGTGCCGGGCTGCCCGGTGCAGCCCGACAACTTCATGGAGACGTTGACGTGGTGCCTGTACCAGGCGGCCGGCCTGTCGCCGCCGATCCCCCTCGACGACATGCTGCGGCCGACGTGGCTGTTCGGCAAGACGGTCCACGAGGGCTGCGACCGGGCCGCCTACTACGAACAGGCCGATTTCGCCGAGGACTACAACTCCCCGAAGTGCCTCGTGAAGGCCGGGTGCTGGGGCCCGGTGGTCAACTGCAACGTCACCAAGCGGGGTTGGATGGACGGTGTCGGGGGGTGCCCCAACGTGGGGGGCATCTGCATCGCCTGCACCATGCCCGGCTTCCCCGACAAGTTCATGCCGTTCATGGACGAGCCTCCGGGCGGGACGATGTCGTCGGCCATGGTCAAGCTCTACGGCCCCTTCATCCGCCGGATGCGGACGATCACCAACATCGGCGCCAACCACGAGCCGAAGTGGCGCCACAACCGGCCGGAACTGACGACCGGCTACCAGCCCCGCTGGCCGTACTGAGAACGAGGAGGACGATGGTGGCCGTTCGCGAGAAGGAGCGGGAGAAGGCTCCCAACCTGGTGGAGATGCACTGGGACCCGATCACCCGGATCATCGGGAACCTCGGGATCTACACCAAGATCGACTTTGCCAACCGGGAGGTGAAGGAGTGCCACAGCACCTCTTCACTGTTCCGCGGCTACAGCATCTTCATGAAGGGCAAGGATCCCCGCGACGCCGGCTTCATCACCAGCCGCATCTGCGGCATCTGCGGTGACAACCACACGACATGCTCGGTCTACGCCCAGAACATGGCCTACGGCGTGAAGCCGCCGGCGCTCGGCGAGTGGATCGTCAACCTCGGCGAGGCGGCCGAGTACATGTTCGACCACACGATCTTCCAGGACAACCTCGTCTTCGTCGACTTCTGCGAGCGGATGGTGTCGGAGACCAATCCCGGGCTCATGCAACGGGCCGACGAGACCGAGGCCCGCCACGCCGCGGTCCACGGCTACCGCACCATCGGCGACATCATGCGGGCCTTCAACCCCTTCGAGGGCGAGATCTACAAGCAGGCCCTGGAGCTGTCCCGGGTCACCCGGGAGATGTTCTGCCTCATGGAGGGCCGCCACGTCCACCCCTCGACGGTCTATCCAGGCGGGGTCGGCACGGTGGCCACGCCGCAGGTCTTCACCGACTACCTGTCCCGGCTGCTGCGCTGCCTCGACTTCATCAAGATGTCGGTGCCGCTCAACGACGACGTGTTCGACTTCTTCTACGAGGCCCTCCCCGGTTACGAAGAGGTCGGCCGGCGGCGCATCCTGCTCGGCTGCTGGGGGTCGTGGCAGGACCCCGACGTCTGCGACTACGACTACCGGCACATGCCCGACTGGGGACGGGCGATGTTCGTCACCCCGGGGATCGTCGTCGACGGCGAGCTGGTGACCAACAGCCTGGTCGACATCAACCTCGGACTGCGGATCCTCCTCGGCAGCTCGTTCTACGAGGACTGGCAGAACGAGCACACCTTCGTCACCCGCGACCCGCTCGGCAACCCCATCGACCAGCGCCACCCCTGGAACCAGACGACGATCCCGGCGCCCCAGACCCGCAACTTCGACGGCAACTACAGCTGGGTGATGAGCCCCCGCTGGTACGACCAGCGGACCGGGGACCATCTGGCCCTCGACACCGGGGGCGGCCCCATCGCCCGGCTGTGGAGCACGGCCCTGTCGGGGCTGGTCAACACCCCCTACGTCCAGGCCACCGGCCAATCGGTGAAGATCCAGCTGCCCCGGACGCCCCGCACGCCGGAGCAGGAACTGGAGTGGAAGATCCCCCAGTGGTCCAACGCCATCGAGCGCGACCGGGCCCGGGTGTACTTCGTCGCCTATGCCGCGGCGATGGCCATGTTCTTCTACGAAAAGGCCATGGAGGAGATCCGGGCCGGGCGGACGAAGACGTTCAGCGACTTCGACGTCCCCGACGACGCGATCGGCTGCGGCTTCCACGAGGCCGTGCGCGGCGTGCTCTCGCACCACCTCGTCATCCGGGACGGGAAGATCGCCAACTACCACCCCTATCCGCCGACGCCGTGGAACGGCAGCCCCCGCGACTCCTACGGGACGCCCGGACCCTACGAGGACGCGGTGCAGGGGATGCCGATCTTCGAGGAGAACGGCCCCGACACCTTCAAAGGCATCGACATCATGCGGGCCGTGCGCAGCTTCGACCCCTGCCTGCCCTGCGGGGTGCACATGTACCTGGGCCGGGGGAAGGTGACCCGGCGGCTGCACTCGCCCTACGGGACGATGAAGTGACGCAGACGGTCCACGACCGGCTGGCCCACGTCGAACGGCTGCTCGGCGGCCTCGACGGGGACGGCGCGGAGGCCGTCGCCGCCCTGGCGGGCCTGTACGGCGACGCGCTGGCCCGGATCATGGCCGCCGTCGGCGGCTCCGGTGACCGCACGTTGCTGGTGGCGGTGACCGGCGACGAGCTGGTGGCCAACGTGCTGGAGGCCCATGGGCTCTATCCGCAGCCGGTCGACGCCGGCGCAGGCTGCGGATGCCGCCCGGACCCACCGCCCGAGCCGGAGCCGGTACCGGTGGAGATCCGGCGCCGCCGGGAGCCCGAGCCCGAGCCCAGGCTCGGGCCCGGGCCCGGAGAACGCTGCGAGCTCTGCAGCGCGCCGATCGCCGAAGACCACCGCCACGTGCTCGACGTCGCCGCCGGTGAGGTCCGCTGCGCCTGCGGCGCCTGTTCGGTGCTCTTCGACCGGGCCGAGGCCGGAGGCGGCCACTACCGGGCGGTGCCGGTGACGCGCCGTCGTGTGGTCGACTTCGATTTGGACGACGTCTCCTGGGCGGCGCTCGACGTCCCGGTGGGGCTGGCATTCTTCGTCGAGGACGATGGTGGGAAGATCGACGCCTGGTATCCCAACCCGCTGGGGATGACGCACTCCGAGCCCGATCGGGCGGTGTGGAGCGACGTGCGCCGGGCCAACCCCGTCCTCGACCGGATGGAGCCCATGGTCGAGGCCCTGCTCGTCAACCGCCGCGGTGCGCCGGCCGAGCACTGGGTGGTCCCGATCGACGTCTGCTACCGGCTGGGAGCGCTCGTCCGCCGGCACTGGGAAGGGTTCACCGGCGGGCCGGTGTGGGCCGAGATCGCCTCCTATTTCGAGTCGCTGCGCCAGGGGGCGCGGCCGGTGGATCGCAACGGCGCCGCGGTTCGGCCGGCGCCGGTGACCAGTGCATGAGAGCCGAGGAGGGTCAGTGGCGAAGTCGAAGGGACTGAGACTGGGCAAGCCCGACGTCACGCCGGACAAGCCGTCGCACACGGAAGGCGTGAAGTCGGGGAATTCCACGGGCCGCTACGAGGACCAGGTCGGCCACCTGCCCGACGGGAAGTCGACGGCGACGCGATCGACCGGCATCAATCCCAGCAAGCGGGAGCCGATCATCCCCGGCATGCCGAACCTCTCACCCCCGTGAGCGTGCTGGTGCGCGAGGAGGAACCGATGCGAGACGGGATCTACATCCGGCCGACGGTGGTCAGGCTCCTGTTCCTGGGCACCGTCGCCCTGGGCGGCTTCCTGTTCAAGAAGCAGGTGCCGGACCTGAAGCGCTACGTCAAGTTCGAGACCATGTGAGAGGGGTGGGCCGTGGCCCGGATGGACATCACCGAGCTGTTGCGCAACGAGCATCGGGAGGCCGAGGCCGCCCTCGCGCTCTTCGAGCAGACCGACGACGAGAACGTCCGCATCGGGCTGGCCCAGACGCTGGTCCAGGCGCTCTCGGTCCACGCCGGTACCGAGGAGCTGGTCCTCTATCCCGTCATCCGCAGGAAGGTCATCGACGGCGCGGACCTGATCGACCACTCCCTGGAGGAGCACCAGCAGGTGAAGGAGCTCCTCGTCGAGGTCGACAGGGCCGCCGCCAGCGGCGGCGGGAACCTGCGCCTGCTGGTCGGCCGGCTGAAGACCGCCGTCCTCCAGCACGTCGAAGAGGAGGAGGGGAAGGTCTTCCCCCGGCTCCGGGAGTCGGTCGACCGGGAGGAGCGGCGCGACCTCGGGCGGCAGATGATGGAGACCGAGGTCCACGCCCCGACCCGCCCCCACCCCCACGCCCCGAACCGGCCGCCGGCCAACAAGTTCGCCGACAGGGCCGCCTTCGTGCTCGACACGGCCCGGGACCTGATCCGGCGTTAGCCCTCCTCCACGAGGCGGGCCAGGCGCCGGAGGGACCCGGCGTTGCGGATCCCGACGGCCCGGTGCAGCAGCCGCCGCGGCGCCAACCGCAGCGGCCCGGACTCCGCCGTCTCCTCCATGACGACCTTGGTCCGGCCCCGCCGCAGAGGCGTCAGCATCAGGCGGATGGCCGCACTGCCCACCGGGCCCATGCGGGCGCTCAGCACCAGCCGGTGGGGCGGGTCGACCTCCAGGATCTTGGTGTGGTCGTCGATGTGGATCGGTCCGAAGCCGATCGAGTGGTGGAACGCCGAGCCGACCTTCGGCCAGTCGTCGTCGACGTCCCGGACCCGTTTCGACCCGACCACCCAGTAGGCGAAGTTCTCGGCGGTGAGTAAGGCGTCGAACACCCGCTCGGGCGGCGCCTTGATCACTTTCGTCCGTCGGCTCATGACTCGGCTGTTACCCAGCGCCCGGACTGGGAAACAGTGGAATGGTGGATGCCTTCGACGCCATCGTGGTCGGCTCCGGCCCCAACGGCCTGGCGGCGGCCGCCTTCCTGGGGCGGGCCGGCCGGTCCGTCCTCGTGGTGGAGGCGGCCGACAGGCTGGGGGGCGGCGCCCGCACGGCGGAGCTGACACGGCCCGGCTTCCGCCACGACGTCTGCTCCGCCATCCACCCGTTGGCGCTCATGTCGCCGTTCCTCTCCTCGCTGCCGCTGGCCGAGCACGGCCTGGAGTGGATCCACCCCGACGTCCCCGCCGCCCATCCCCTTGACGGCGGACGGGCGGCGGTGCTCCACCGTTCCGTCGACGCCACCGCCGACGGCCTCGCCGGGGACGGGCCGGCCTGGCGGCGGCTGTTCGGGCCGATCCGCGACCAGTGGGAGGCGCTGGCCCACCAGCTCCTCGGCCCGGTCCGCCTGCCCCGCCATCCGCTGCCGGTGGCCCGGTTCGCTCTCCTGGCCCTGCGCTCGACCCGCCGGCTGGTCGAGGCCCGGTTCGACGGTGTGGCCGCCAAGTCGCTCTTCGCCGGGATGAGCGGCCACGCTTTCCTGCCGATCGACCACGTGACGTCGGCGGCCTTCGGGCTGCTGATGCTCGGTGCCGGCCAGACCGGCGGGTGGCCGATGCCCCGGGGCGGCGCCCAGGCGCTGTCCGACGCGCTGGCCTCGTACGGCGCGGCGCAGGGCGTCATGTTCCGGACGGGGGAGCGGGTGTCGTCGCTGCGCGACCTGCCCGCCGCCCCGGTGGTGCTGCTGGACACCTCGCCGGCCGACGCGCTCCGCATCCTGAGCTACCGCCTTTCGCCGCTGCGCCGCTTCCAGCTGGGGTCGTTCCGGCCCGGCCCGGGGGTGTTCAAGATCGACTACGCCCTCTCGGAACCCGTCCCCTGGGCCGCGCCCGGGGCGCGCCGGGCGGGGACGGTGCACGTGGGCGGGACGATCGACGAGATCCAGGCCGCCGAGCAGGAGGTCGCCACCGGCCGCCATCCCGACCGGCCGTTCCTCCTCGCCGTGCAGCACACCCGGTTCGACCCCAGCCGGGCGCCGGCCGGCCGGCACACGCTCTGGACCTACACCCACGTCCCCAACGGGTCGACCGTCGACAGGACGAAGGCCATGGAGGGCCAGCTCGAACGGTTCGCCCCGGGTTTCCGCGACGTCGTCGTGGCCCGCCACACGACGACCCCGGCCGACCTCGAGCGGTACAACCCGAACTACGTCGGGGGCGACATCGCCGGCGGCGCCAACAACGGCCTGCAGCTGTTCCTCCGGCCCCGGCTGGCGCTGGATCCGTACTTCGTCGCCGAACGGGACGGGCGGCGGGTCTATCTCTGCTCGGCGTCGACGCCACCCGGCGGCGGCGTCCACGGCATGTGCGGCTTCCACGCCGCCCGGGTGGCGCTGCGCCACCTCGACGGCCGCTGAACCTCTTGTCGAAGCCCTGAAAACGGATGGCGTTTCTCCCGGTCGCCAGGATGGGTAGCGGGAGGTCGTGATGACCTTTCGCGCCCGCCACCATGCCGGCCAGGTCGAGGGAGGGCTGCACCTGCTCGACCGCCTGTTGAAGGACGTCGAGCACGGACGGTTCGAACGGTCGCTGTCGGGCCTGACGGCGGTCGGTGCCCTGGTGACCGGCGCCGAGATCTTCCTCGAGCACGACCGGGCCAGCTTCGCCAACCACATGATGTGGATCCCGGTCGCCCTCACCCCGGTGGCCAGCGCGGCGGGGGTGGGCGGGGTGTTCAGCCGGCGGCTGGCCAAGACGGCGCTGCCGGTCGTCTCCGCGGTCCTGGTGGCCAATGGCCTGCAGGGCACGTACCTCCACATCCGGGGCATCGCGCAGCGGCCGGGCGGCTGGCGCTTCGCCCGCTACAACGCCGAGATGGGCCCGCCGCTGTTCGCGCCGCTGCTCTTCGCCATGGTCGGCGGGATGGGGCTGCTGGCCTCGGTGCTGCGCCGAGAGCGGTAGCGGTGGGCACCAGCGGAACGACACCCGGCGGCGACGTCCGCTTCCCGGGCTACGACGTCCTCGGCCAGGCACCCGGCTGGGACGCCGTCACGGCCGGCGTCGTCCTGCGCCGGCTGGGCCCGCCGCCACCCCGGCGGTTCTTCACCGTCGACGAGGAGGCCACCGCCCGGCCGCTGCTCGACCGGCTGCTGGCCCAGGACGGCGAGCCCCGGATCCCGGTGTTCGAGATGATCGACGCCCGCCTGGCCGAGGGCGAGACCGACGGGTGGCGCTTCGCCGACATGCCGGAGGACGGCGACGCCTGGAAGCAGTCGCTGGCCCACCTCGACGACGACGCCGCCAAGGCGGCGGGGTGCCGCTTCCACGAACTGCGGCGCTCGGCCCAGGACGGCATCCTCGAGTCGGTCCGCACCGGCGACGACTGGCACGGCCTGCCCGCTCCCCGGGTCTGGAGCCTGTGGACCCGTTACGCCTGCGCCGCCTTCTACTCGCATCCCTGGGCCTGGAACGAGATCGGCTTCGGGGGGCCGGCCTATCCCCGGGGCTACAAGGCCCTCGGGCTCGACCACCGGGAGAACTGGGAACGCCAGGAGGCCGACGCCCGCGATCCGGTTCCCTGGGCGCAGCGGGTCGAACGGGCCACGCAACGATGATCGGCCGCGACGGCGTCCGGGCCCGCAACGAGTCCGCCTGGCTGCTGCCCGACGACGGGCGCCGCACCAACCACCGGCTCCGGAGAGACATGCGGCGCTTCGGCGATGACGACGAGGTCGACATGGTCATCGTCGGCTGCGGGGCCGGCGGCGGCGTCCTCGTCCAGCGCCTCGCCAGGGCGGGATGGAAGGTCGTCGCCCTCGATGCCGGCCCGTTCTGGGATCCCGATGCGGACTGGGTGAGCGACGAGCGCGGCGCCCACCACCTGTACTGGACCGAACCCCGGGTGATCGACGGCGCCGACCCCGTCCCGCTGGGATCCAACAACTCGGGCCGGGGCGTCGGCGGGGGGACGGTCCACTTCGCCGGCTACACCCCCCGCTTCCACCCGTCCGACTTCCACACCGACTCGGCGGACGGGGTGGGCGCCGACTGGCCCATCCGCTACGAGGACCTGCGTCCCTACTACGAGCAGATTGAGGCGGAGCTGCCCGTGGCCGGGCAGCCCTGGCCCTGGGGCGACCCCCACCGCTACCCCCATTCGGCCCATCCCGTGAGCGGCCTCGGCCTGTTGACGATCAGGGGCTGCCAGGCGCTCGGGATCGACGTGAGGGTCGGGCCCGTGGCCATCACCAACGGCCGCTTCGGGAACCGGCCGCACTGCATCTACCGCGGCTTCTGCCTGCAGGGCTGCAAGGTCAACGCCAAGGCGTCGACGCTCATCACCCACGTGCCCGACGCCCTGGCCCACGGAGCGGAGATCCGGCCCGACTCCATGGTGGAACGGGTGGAGATCGGCCCCGACGGCCGGGCCACCGGCGTCGTCTACTGGCACGAGGGCGTGCCGCGTTTCCAGCGGGCCCGGATGGTGGCGGTCGCCGGCTACGCCATCGAGACGCCCCGGCTGCTGCTCCACTCCAAGTCGTCGCGGTTCCCCGACGGGCTGTGCAACCACTTCGACCAGGTGGGCCGCTACGTCATGGTCCAGGGGGCGGCCCAGACGGCCGGCCGGTTCGCCGAAGAGGTGCGGATGTACAAGGCGCCGCCCCCCGAGGTGTCGAGCGAGGCGTTCTACGAGACCGACCCGACCCGCGACTACCGGCGGGGGTTCTCCATCCAGTGCGTCGGGCCGCTGCCGGTCACCTGGGCGGAGCACGTCGTCGCCGAGGGCCACTGGGGGGCGGTCCTGCGGGAGTACATGCGGGACTACGTCCACTGGGCGACGATCGGTGTGCTGTGCGAGTTTCTGCCCCGGCCGGAGAACCGGGTCACGCTCGACCCCGAGGAGGTCGACCGGCGGGGTATCCCGATCGCCCGGTTCAGCTACAGCCAGTGCGAGAACGACAAGGCGCTGATGGCCGCCGGCACCGAGAAGATGACCGAGATCCTCCAGGCCGCCGGGGCCGAGGACACGGTCACCATCAAGCGCTACGCCCACCTGGTCGGCGGGGCCCGCATGGCCGCCGACGAGCGTCACGGTGTGGTCGACCGCAACCTGCGCAGCTTCGCCGTCGAGAACCTCTACATCACCGACGGGAGCGTCATGCCGACCCAGGGGGCGGCGAACCCGGCCCTCACGATCATGGCCCTGGCCGCCCGCTGCGCCGACCACCTGACGGCGGCCAACCGGGGCTGACCACCGCCGCCCGCTGATGCATCGGCGCCCGGCGGGGAGAGTCCCCTGGCACGTTCCGGGATCGCGCCAGGCGTCGAACGCCGTCATCTGCGGGCGATTCCGGCGCCTCGGACGCGCCACGCCCTGAGCCCGTCAGATCTTGAAGAACAGGTTGCGGAAGCGGTCGATCACGTCGGGGTCGCCGCGCGACGTGCCGCCGTTCATCCGCTGATAGGCGGTGAGGATCAGCGTGCCGGGGTCGAACTCCACGATGGCCGGGCAGCCACTGATGTCGCCCGGTTCGAAGGCCACGCCCTCGGGCCCGACGCGCAGCAGCGTGTCGCCGCCGTTGCGGCCCGACACCCGGACACCGATCTCGAACGGCTCGGTGTCCGGCCCGCAGTTGTGGGTGGCGCTCCAGAGGATGAAGTTGAGCGGCACCAGCAGGTCGGCGGAGTCGCCCGACAGGCCGTGGTTGATGCCCCGGCCCTCCCGGATGTCCCAGGTGTGCAGGGCGTAGTCGACGAGCTGGAAGATCGGGTAGAAGAAGGCCGGCAGGGGGCCCATGTAGCCGTGGGGGGCCATGAGGCCGCCCCACTCGTCCTCGGTCAGCGCCTCGAAGATGTCCATCATCTTGGCGTTGTCGGTCTGGAGCCGTTCGATCATCTCGCCCTGCGGCGTGCCCCGGAAGGCCTGGGCGCCGGCGTCAACGTGCTTGTCCATCCCCCGCACGCCGAGCGGCTCGGGGGCCGGGCCCGTCCCCCGGGCGGCGTCGAAGCTGGCGAAATAGCCCTCGGTGGTGTCGACGAGGTGGCCGACGATGTCGCGCACCTGCCAGTGTCCGGCGCCGGTCGGCGCCTCCCACACACCGGGCTCGGCGGCCAGCGCCACCATGGCGCCTGCCTCCTCCCGTACGGCCCGTAGCACGTTGCCCTTGGACGCATAGTCCATGAAGTTCCACTCGCTCATGTGGACCCCCGTTCGTCGGCCGGTCGAGGGCAACCGGCGCCCACCTGTGGCTTACGCCCGGGTGGGGGTGGCGCGCAAGGGCAGCCGGGCAAAACCCTTGAGCGTGTTGTCGGCCTTCGGGACGGGCGGCGTTCTAGAGCCGGAAGGCCGAGCGCATGCTCCGGGCGGCGGCCGCCCGGCCGAGGTGGTCGCCGATCCCCAGCATCTCCTCGGTGGTCCGCAGCAGCGAATAGTGGTCGAACGGCGTGTCGACGGTGGTACCGGGCGCCGTCGACGGGCTGATGACGATGTTGGGGATGATCCCCGGCTCGTCCCACACGACGAACACCGCCGTGCTGCCGGCCCGATACGTCCGGCTGGTGAGGATCCGGCTCAGCCAGGCCGAGAGCCACACGTCGCCCCGCTTCACCGGGCAGTCGTGGGTGTCGTTGCAGAGGTTCGGGGTCACGAAGCTGAAGGCGGGCAGCGTCCCGTCGTCGAGGCTCGAAGCGAACGGGCCGGCCGCCGTCGTGCCGAGCGGGAGGTTGTCCCGCCGGCAGGCGGCCCGGTCGTCGCCGCCGTCGTAGTAGGCGGCGGGGTTGTGCTTGACGGCGTAGACGCCGGCCCGGGCGGCGAGGACGCAGGGGCCGGGCATGTCCTCCATGTAGCTGCGGGCCTGGCGGTCGAGCGCCCGCACCTGGCGGAACAGGTTGTCGGCACCGAAGCTGTGGTCGGCGGGCGGGCGGTCGTCGCTCACGCCGAACGTCCTGCCCGCGGTGGCGGCCAGGTAGTTGGGCAGGCTGGGCTGGGCCACCGCCGAGTACTGCCGGGCGGTGCCGCAGGCCTCGGCCAGGGCGGTCTCGAACGGTGCCGACGGGTTGCCGACGACCTGGTCGCGGCGCTTGTTCTCCATCCAGATCCAGATGACGTGCTGCCACCGGTCGGGCGGAGCGGCCCGGGTGCCGCAGGGCGCCCCCGGCGACGGGGTCGTCGCCGTCCCGGGCGGGATCTCGGCGGTGAACGAGAACACGTCGCGGGTGCCGGGGTCGACGTCGACCCGCACCCAGCCGACGTCGGCCGGCCCGAACGTCTGCAGGCGGGTGAAGTTGGGCACGGTGGTGCCGTCGGGGGCGATCATCGGCTTGTCGATCCCGAACTGGCCGCTGTCGCCGTGGATCAGGAGGACGGGCCTGCCGAACGCCATCGTGTCGGCCCGCAGGGCGCCGCGGAGGTCGTTGTAGGCCGGCACGTCCTGCTGGAAGTAGGGGTCGGCCTGCCAGACGAGCACGACGGCGTCGCTGGCGTCCTGGCGGGCCTCGTCGAACGTCGCGTTGAGCCATCCGATGGCCGCCCGCCGGCGGGCGGCGAACTCGTCGGAGCCCAGGTCGTCGTGGCTGCCGACGACGTGGACGGTGGCCAGGGTGACGTTGTGATAGCGCCAGCGGGCGTTCTCGGGATAGCCCGCCTGGCGCTGGAGTGGGAGGGTCCTGGCCCCCCGGGACCGGTCGGTGGAGAAGAAGGTCCGGCGGAGGGCGGCCAGACGGCGGGACGGATCCATGCCCTCCGTCCTGCAGTCCAGCCACTCGTTGTCGCCCGGCGTGTAGACGAGCGGGGCCTCGAACCGGTCGAAGGAGTCCCGGGTTGCGGCGTAGTACCGGTCGGTGCAGGCGGCGGGATCGGCGCCGATGTTGCCGTCGTGGACGGAGAAGGCGAGGTCGGCGGCGTTCATGTCGGCCACGAGGCCGGGGAGGCCGGCCCGGGCGGCCGCGGTGAAGCTGGTGTCCCCGATGGCGCCGAAGGCGAACGGGCGGCCGGCGGTGGTCGTGGCCGCCACGGCCGGGGTGGCCGGCAACGGGCTGATCAGGGTGAGGCCGAGGCCGATGGGCACCAACCACCGTCTGCGCACGGCGGCATCGAACCATCACCCACCACCGCCCGACAGGTGTTCCCGGGTGGACCTAGGGACCGGATCGCCCTTCAGCGGGAGGAGGTCTGGGTACCCGGTGATCCCGGCGCCGGCCGGTCGGGAGGCGCCGGCGGCTGCGGCGGCGCCGGCGATTGCGGCGGCCCCGGCGGCGGGGGCGGCCCCGGCGGCGGGCTCGACGGCGGCTTCGGCGGGGCCTGAGGCAGGAACTGGAGCGGCGGGATCGGGATCGGGATGCCCGGCACCGCCGGCGCCGCCGTCGGGGTGTCGAGCAGCGGATGCGGGTCGGGTGTGAACCAGGGGTCGTTGGCCATGGCCCGGAAGGCGGCCAGCGCCTCCGGCGACGACGACACCCGCCAGTCGTAGTCGTGCTTGGCGTCGAAGTAGAGGACGGCCCTGATCCCCGGGAACTGCGTCTTGAGCGCCTGCCGGGCGTCGTCCAGCCACTCGGCCTTCTCACCCGGGTTGCGTTCCTGGGCGCCGAACTCCCCGACCATCAGCGGCTTGCCGTGGGCCATGCCCCATCCGTAGAAGGAGCGGTAGATGCTGGCGAAGCTGCGCCACTGATCACCGGGCCGGCCCGGCGCCCAGTTGTAGCCGTCGGCGCAGATCCAGTCGACGTACTCGTCGCCGGGGTAGAAGGTCGGCGCCGTGCCGCCGTCGTTGAAGGCGGTGGCGTTGGGGCACCAGACCCACTGCACGTTGGTGGCGCCCTCGGCGGCGAAGACGTCGTGGATGTGACGCCAGGCGGCGACGTAGAGGGCCGGGTGGCCGGAGTCGTTGGCCTTGCGGCGCCCGTCCATCTCCCACATCCAGCGGATCATGACCTTGCCGGGCAGGGCTTTGACGGCGTCGGCCCGGTCCTTGATCAGGTCGTCCTGCAGGCCGAGGTCGATGCCCAGGTTGAGCGTCCCGTTCCACGAGATCAGCGGAACGCGCCCGGCCTCGAGGTCGGCGCGCTCCCGGGCGGTGGGGAACTCCTTCTCCCAGGGGTAGAAGTGGTGGTCGATGGCCAGGCGCCGGCCGAGGTCGCGCTCCCGGTCTTCGACGGCCGCCATCTGGGCGTCGGCGCCGCTGCCGGTGCCCTGCACGTAGGCGCCGAACAGCGCGCCGGGGGGCCCGGCCGGTGGGCGGCCGACCGCGGCGCCGGGGGACGGGGACGGGGTCGGGGCCGGGACGGTGCCCGGCGGCAGTGCCGGAAGCCCGGGCGGCTCGGCCGGGGGAGCCGGCGCCGGGTCGGCGCCGCCGCCCCCGACGCCGACCGCCGCCACCCCGGCCATGAGGACGACGAGGGCGGCCAGCGTGCGGCGGACGAAGGACGAGGGGGATGTGCGGTTGGGGGCCATTTCACCCAGAACGTTACCGCGACCACCTCTGGTGGCAACAGGGGTCATCATCACCCACGAAGACGATCTCTTGTTGACCCGGCCGGCCGGCAGGGGACGGCGCCGGGGGCACGCCGCAGCCGGGTACCGCGACCGGTGGCGGTGGCAGCGGTCTCCACGGCCGTCGACGCCCGTCCGGCGCGACCGGTCGCACCCCATGGTGGCGTCGAGCCGGGCGGACATCCCGGGCGGCGGACCACGAACTGGTGTTCGGTCGGCCGGTGCCCGACCGGATCAGTAACCGGACAGCAGCTGCTGCAGCCGGGCGACGGTGGCGTCGTCGGCGTCGGCCCGGAGCCGGTGGAAGGGCTGCGCCTTGCGGCCCCACAGCAGGAGCAGCCGGGCGGCGGCGTCGCATTCCAGCACGGCGGGGCCGCGCTGCTTCGTGATCTCGAGCCGGGGAGCGCGGTCCCGCTCGACGCTGACCAGGAGGTCGTCGGCGCCGGGGGAGCGGACCCGCCCCAAGAACGGCGCCGGGGCGCCGGCCAGGCCCCGCAGGAGCAGCGGCTTTCCGATGAAGGTGACGGCGTGGGCCAGCAGGTCGGACTGGGCCAGCAGCTGCCGGCTGACGTCGTCGTCGCCGGCCACGTCCCACCGGTGAAGGGCGCACTCGCTCCGCATGTGGGTCGGGAAGCCGGCGATCTTCACCGTCCGGTTGGTCCATCGGAGCCGGGCGCCTTCGTCGGCGGCGAGCACGGCCTGGACGGCGGTCAGCAGCCCCGCCTCCTCCGTCTCGATCCGGGTGAGGAGGACGTCGAAGCGCTGCCGCAGGAGCGGCGCCTCCCGCTCCTCGAAGCTCCGGGTGCCGGGGAGGGGCCGGCCGGCGTGGTACGCCTCGACGTGGCGGCGGGCCTCCTCGTGGTTCCCGGCGATGTGGGCGGCGATGTGGTGGGCCGACCAGCCGGGGCAGGACGTCAGCCCCCGCGGCCCCACCTGGCTCAGGGTGTCGAGCAGGTGGGCGGTCTCGGGCGGGCGGGTGATCGTCGTTCGGGTCGTCACCCGTGACATCTACCCGTCAGCCCGGCGGGCCATCCGGCGCATCGTCGTCGGGCTCGCCGGCCATGCGGTCGGCGTAGCGGTGGGCGTCGAGCCGGTTGAGGACGGGCGTGTGGCGCACTTCGAGGTCGAGGACCGTGAGCACCGCCACGAACACCGCCAACCAGCCGTGGCCGGTACCGGCCACGACGCCGATCCCGGTGGCGGCGAAGATGGCCGCCGCCGACGTCACCCCGCGGATCATGCCGTGATCACCCCGCAGGACGAGACCGGCCCCGATGAACCCGACGCCGGTCACGACCCCGCCGATGGCCTGGGGGGCCGGGCCGACCGTCACGGCCGAGATGGCCGCCGCCGCCGTACCGACGAGGGCGAAGGTCCGGTCGCCGGCCGGGGCGCCCCGCAGCGCCCGTTCGAAGCCCACGGCGTAGCAGAGGAGGAAGGCCAAACCGACCCGGCCGAAGAAGACGACGTCCTGGTGGCTCACCGCCGGTACCGCATGGGCGCGATTGAACCAGTCTCCGGCCGCCGGGCGGTGGACCGGCGGTCAGTCCGGTGGGCCGGCGCCGAAGACGGCGAACACCGTCCGAAGGATCGGCTCCGCCAGCTCGGGCAAAGCCTGCGTCCCCCGGCGGCGGACGCAGTCCCGTATCAGCTCCTCGAGCCCGGCGGTCAGGACGGTGAAGACCTCGTCGGGCAGCGCCCGCAGCGCCGCCTCCTCGGCCCGGGCCGCCTCGTGGAGGTTGCGCCAGATGCCGGCGAAGAGGACCAGCATCCCGTCCCGGCGCTCCAGGGCGGCGGGGCCGGCGGTGAGGATCTCGACCTGCAGCGCCCGGGCGAAGGCCGGCTCCGAGGCCAGCAGGGCCAGGAAGGCCTCCACCCCCGCCCGGGCCCGGCCCCGCCAGCCGGAGGCGGCCGTCCCGGTCTCGGCCGCGTCCCGGATCCGGCCGAGGACCACCGCCAGAGCGACGTCGTAGGCGGCCAGGAAGCAGGCCTCCTTGTCGGCGAACTGCTCGTAGAACGTGCGGCGCGACACGCCCGCCCGTTCGACGACGTCGGCGACCGTGGTGGCGGCGTAGCCCTTCTCGGCCACGACCTGGGCCATGGCGTCGAGGAGGCGGCCGCGCTGGGAAGCCGCCACCGCCTCCCGCGGCAGGCCGTGGCGCCCGCTCGGCAGCCGGGCGCCCGAACTCGACGGGAGGGCGTCGTCGTCGGTGACCATGACCGGCTCAAGGGTACGTGACTGTTTCTCGTTCGGTGCACTTCTACAGTGGGCCGATGAACTTCGTCGAAGCCGAGCACCCCGCCGTCGTGGCCTTCGCCGAGGAGACGACGGCCGGAGCCTCCTCCGAGCGCGACAAGGCGGTCGCCCTCTACTACGCCGTGCGGGACGGTATCCGCTACGACCCCTACTCGATGTCGGAGGATCCCGACACCTACCGTTCGAGCACGGTCCTCAGGGACGGCAGCGCCTACTGCATCCCGAAGGCGGTGTTGCTCTGCGGCGCCGCCCGGGCGGCCGGGATCCCCGCCCGGTTGGGCTTCGCCGATGTCCGCAACCACCTCAGCACCCCCAAGCTCCTCGAGCGCATGGGCGGATCCGACCTGTTCATCTGGCACGGCTACACCGAGCTGTCGCTCGACGGCCGCTGGGTCAAGGTCACGCCGGCCTTCAACATCGAGCTCTGCGAGCGCTTCGGCGTCCTGCCGCTCGACTTCGACGGCGAGCACGACGCCCTGTTCCACCCCTACACGGCCGACGGGCGGGCCCACATGGAGTACGTCCGCTACCGGGGCACGTACGAGGAGCTCCCGTTCGAGGAGATCATGACCGACTTCCGGCAGGTCTTCGCCCGGGTCCTGCAGGAGACGGCCCCGGCCGACGCCTTCAATCCCGCCTGATTTCGCGCTCGACGCTCTTTCGAGGGAGCCCGGAAGCCGTCGTTCGGCGCCACCGGCGCCCGAAGCCCGTCCGGAATCAGCCGGAGCTGCCCGACCGGCCGGCCTGCACAAACTGGCGTTCGTTTACCGCTGGGGGGCGGAAAAGGAACGCCGGAATGGCCAGGTCGGCCGGCGGGCGCGAACTGGCGTTCGTTTACCGCTGGGGGGCGGGAATGGAACGCCGGAATGGCCAGGTCGGCCGGCGGGCGCGAACTGGCGTTCGTT